>JAAUXU010084617.1_pt1 | contig 39916 bp, 27 predicted proteins | sample 7278151 | NCBI WGS metagenome assembly JAAUXU01 (sample SAMN14350113, study PRJNA611818) | marine sediment metagenome | isolation source: surface marine sediment (1.8m) | place: French Polynesia: Moorea | collected 2018-08 | reverse complement strand
GCAGTTGTGCATAGTACAGTAATGCTTTGATTTTGCTCATCGCTATAATTCTTCATAGTTCAGTGGTGACAAGCACAAAACTGACTGTAGCACTGTCAAGTAGTGCCTAGCAAATCGAGCCCAAAATGAGGTGGCTGCAGCCATTCGTTCCACCCTGTACAACATGGTATAATATGTTCTTATAATAAGTTCTACCTACTGCACTTTTGCTGCCATTTGCCAAGTGTTCACACGCCTTCAGTGGTGAGCAACGGCTTCTATAGAAGAATGGAATCTGCTTATATCAGTGTGATGCTTTTTCGTCCGGCTCTTCTTCGGCCTGAGAAGAGGCAAATAAATACAATTGATCCGTGGCCACCCAGTAGCGGAGGGAGAGAGCGCGGGTGCCGTCAATACAGGAAAGAATACTTTCATTGTGTGTCGAAAAAGAATTTCTCTTAGGGCCCGATTCGTCTGGCGCAATTTACCGCCCGACCACGCACACAGTGAGTGGTGACCTGCGATCGCTGCTGCCTCAACAGGTGCACGACTGCGCTGTCCCCCGTCCTGCACGCGCTCCAGCCTTGTGCCCAGTGGCAACCCTGGCAATGGTCAGTGTAAGCGTAGCCTAAGAGAAAGGAACATCTTTTCTCCTCCAGTCGACTCCTCGTCTTCCACCTGGGCGGACGTGGGACTGAGAGACTCATCCTTGCAAAATGCCGCATAGTCACCTCTGTATTACGTACCCTCTTTTGAAAGGATGGAATGAGATTTTGAAAGGGTTGAGCTCCAAAGTACCATACTAGTCATGCCTTACTGCACGCAGACAACTGCTGGCTCATCCTCAGACTGCACGTGCATGCAAGAGATGTAGGGACCAAATTGATTTAACGTGTAGAATTTTTCACTTCGTAATGTTCAAGGCAGACAAATTTGCATGCTCACACGTAGCATATTACCAACCGGGCTTGAGCAGCGCCGACCTTTAAATGACAAGGATGTACTTAAGCCTCATTCAAAGCTATGCACGAGTGCAGTTTCATGCCACTTTTCTTCCGCGGAAACACGATCGGAACCTCACAATAGGGGTGAAACCTCCTCCAGTCCCAGCCAGGCACCCTCATGTGTGTGTGCGCGTGTACGTCAAGACACGTGCTTGTGCTAAAGTGCTGGAAGGAGAAATTATCAACAGCGCTGCTCAAGAACGTGCAGGGGCCCAGGAAGGCTTTGCTCGGCGAAACAAAAACTTTCGTCTTGGCCTACACATGTACATGCATAAAACATGCACGTACGTGCCTACTGGGCTAGTACGCATACTGGACTGGTTCAAAAAACTGCCTTTTTGGGAGGGCGAGTCATATAGTGGCGACTGGGGTTTTTGGACTCTGGCCAAAATAGTAGGATTTCATTAAAAAAAAAGTTTAAACTTTTTTTATGCTGTACAAATTGCGCCTTAAATAATGATAATTTGCTGGGTACTCCAGCACTGAAGATTTAGTGGCTCGCTCCATCAATCCCTTAATTTCAGAACGTTTCCAGTTTAAGCAGCTTCACAAATCCTGATGTTGGTGATTTGGAATTTGAGCGTGATCAAAGAGTTGAGATGGGAACCCTGGTGTGCGCCCCCTCCTCTCTGTCACTGTCTTGGTTTCTTCTCTGTGCTCTACCTTCATGTGCAAGTATGCACCTAAATGCAAGGCAGCAGAATTCTCACATCAGCTCTTTTAAAAATGCTCAGCTTACAACTGATCAACTTGGTTGCTTGGAGGTTGAAATTGGAAGAAAAGAGATGGAGGAGACAATTTGATACCAGAAGATTGGTAGGGTGAGTCACTAAATCTCCAGTGCAGCAGTAGCAAATCATATCATGATTATTATCTCAGCAATGTGCACTTATTTTTTCGTTCATAACTTTGGACCCGATTCAGCTACAGAAGTGGTTCACCCTTCTCACCTCTACTCACCTCTGAAATTTTCCTCAGAGAGCAAACTGACATGTTTTGTTGCTGTACATTTACAGTGATGCACGACAACATCTATGCTGTCTATTTAAGAAGTGGATTTCACGCCATATTTGAGTTCTTCAAGTGAGTAAACTTGAAAACAAGAATCGTACCACTTCAGCACAAATCAGGAATGAGGCCTAGAGACAATTCTTGCATTTGTTACGGCCTAGAAAAAAGGTTCTTGCTCTAGATCGCCTCTTTCACCGTAGCCAGAGTGTATTTCCAAGAATGTGACATGACTTCTATCACCATGGGTGCAACTATCCCCATCGCCTTTGCCCTCAGCACTGGACTCGAACTTGGGAGTCCCGCAGACTCCGGCTTCTGTCTGACATGACAGCAGGGTTCTGCCTTGTTTGAGTGAGTTTCCATATTGATTGTTGACTTGCCATAGGAATTTTCATGCAACCAGAAAACTTGCATTGAGATCGATCTGCTTGGCCTGTGTTTGTGTCCAGTCGAAAGCCCCCCCCCCAAACCCATCATGTAAAGAAGAAATCCCCAGGGAGCATCGATGGTGTCGCATTCTGTCAGTCACAACATGGATTCAAAAGTTGTTTTCCGAGAAGAGGTGGGTGGACTTGGCGCAAAAGTGCACATCAGTTCAATTTTGGAGGAGACTCGTAGAGTCGCGTAGAGGGATGAATAATTTCTGTAACTTAATCCAGTCAAAAGTTACAGGGAAAAAAGTTGAAAGTGAGCAGAGTAAAATATGTTTTTTTCCCGAAATGATGTCTTGCACCAGCTAAGGCCTCTTTCCCACCCCAACAAAACAACTCCAACCTTTTCGAACTAGCCTCAAACACACGTACAAGGTGCAGCGCGTGCTTGCATACACATACACGTACAACATGCATGCAGTACTCGCTGTGGCTGTGGAATAGCCTTGGCTGTCGCTGGGACGTTTGCAGTGTCCAGGTAAGTTTCTCTACGCGTTATGTAATATTTTTCCTGGACAACTTGGTCCCCGGCCACACGCAAGAAAAAGGAGAAAGTGCCTGCAACTTGATGCAGTTTCACTTGTAGCAGGTGCGCCCATTTCTTAAATTTTTTGCCAAACTGGCAACTCCTTCAGGGGTGCGTGCTTGCGCGCGCGCGCACGCGAACGCACGCACAAGCTCACACACTCGTATGCGCGCGCGCGTACATTTCTCGTGGTCCAAGCCATCATGATGATATTTGGTAGGGGCCCTCGTGATACCTTTACCTCGCGTATGCCCCGCTCGAGCGCGCCCGCCGTCAGGGATAGGTACCTAAGAGGCCTAGATTTGCCTTCACCCTGTGCCGGCTTCCCTCCTCCAGCTACACTTTTCAGTCCGCGAAAAGCTACGAACGCGTTTGTGTCTGTGATCATCGGCGGTGGAGCTGTTGCTGTTCTCCTCCACGCTGCAAAAGTGCTCCCGTACGTAGAAGTAGCCCAACCCTCCGGGCTCTTCCTGGCCTACTATTAGAACCGTTGAGAAATCGAAGGTAAGGAAGACAGCGCTGGAAGCTGTCACGTGTTGTTGCTGCCGGAGGTTGCATACTTGGACTTGATGTCTCATTGAGCGAATCTGCTGCACACATGAGCTGTGACAGTGCGTGCCGAGCAATCCGGACACAAGGGACGGACGTCGCAAGTTTGGCTGTCTTTGAGGACGCTTGTAAAGGCTCCATTGTACATACTATGCCTCGCATTAGATTTGCTTATATCCTGTGCACCTTACCTGCGGTCACCATAACTGATTGTGCTTGAGAGGCCAGAAAGAAAACTTACTTTTACCCCATGATGGCGACGTCTTGCGTAGGTTTCTTGAACTCCACATTCGCTGGGTTCACCAGTGGCTCCTCATTTACAGAGGCACAATTTCTCACTTGTTATTGCCTGGGCGATAAGGTAAAAGCTGAGACGTTGCGGCTGGCTTCATGTGTGGCCCACAGGCTGCAAACACTTTGCCCACGGCAGACAACACAAAAGGCAGGTAGAAAAGTCATCATGTATGCGCTGGGACGCAGGGCATAAAGAACAATAACATGCATTGAAGCCAATGTGGCTGTCCCGCGTACGGTATCTGTTTCTATCTCGAATTGGATTTCGCCTGGTGAGAAGACTTTGAAAGTGACTCCAAATATTTCATTAAGAAGAGATGATTTGCACTGCTTTGACTGCACTTTCACTTTGGGAAACTGTTCCCAAAGTTGAGCTAAACAATCATCCCAAGGAGTTTCTCCAATGCTGGCACAACAAAGCGTGGCAGTCAAGGAAATTTCCATTTGGCCTCGACTGCGCATGATTTTGACAATCAAGGATGAAAAGCCTCTACAGTCGAAGAGCAGTCATTACTTACGTATGTAGCAGGCATGTGAGAGATAAGTGTACGTACTTACATCATTTACATTGTTTGGTATGCATGAGGTATGAGGGCGTCCTTCGAGAATTGGCTGCTGCGCTCTGTCAGCCTTCTGATGGAGCTCTGTTGATATGAATCTCCTCCACGCACGTTTTGGGCATGCCCAGAGTGGTCGGGGTGTCGTAGTAATGTGCACCCAACGTGGGAATGACTCTCTGCTTTTTGCTGGCATTTGTCACCGTCCTGTTTTGTCACAGAACTCAGTCATTTGTTGTGCATTACCGGTGGGACCAGGGAGCTTTGGCTTCCTACTACTACTACCAATGTCTGCTTTCGGCGATTAATAATTTTCCGCCAACTTTGCTCAACGTTTCCTCCATTCATTTGGCAGACTGATCGACTAGCTGTTACGCTGTCCGTCCGTGTGTCTGTCTGTCTATCTGTCTGTCTGTCTGTCTGTCTCTGCCCTCCAGACACCGATCTTCTGTTCGTGCAACATCTGACATTTGATTTGATTGCTTTTTCTCGTTACTGTTTGGTTCGCCCGCTCAAATTCACTGTAAATGAGGCTCTTGGGTTGCAGAACTCCGGCAGCTCCTCCACTTAGCGTGCCCTAAACCATCAAAGGAAAACTTTCACGCGCTGCTTAAGTGAAATCGGAGGTAGCAGAGAGCCCAGAGTGGCCTGACATGCCTTCAACCCGCTCCACTGACTGCCCTCGATAAGATTATGAAAGGAGGCCAAGCGGCAAAAAAAAGTTTTGTCGAGCTTCTCCGCCCGTGATCTTCCTCATGAGCTTCGTCGTGTGCTTGTGCGCTGCATGACAGAGGTGACATGACGTCACCTTCGTGCGCGACAGCCACTTTTCACCAGTCCCGGTCAAAAATTTCACTTGTTCGTTGACTGACTGCAGATATCGGGTTTTGCCATGCAGATGGTATCACCAGACCACGATACCTATTCTGCCACAGTCTCCACGCAGTCGACGTGAGCGCTGCGGATGACAGAGATGGATGGAGAGACACAAAAGGTGAAAACTTTGCATGCGTCGTCACTTGTTGTGGCTTCGTTGGCTGGAATAATTTTCTCCGGCAAAGGAGCACATTGGAGTTATTCAAGACATCCTGCCCTACATTTCACCCCTCCTCTGGAGGAGACGAGACAACAGAAGGTGAAAATGACATCGGACCAATCGAGTGTGAAATAACAACGGGACTGTGTTGATGATAAAAAAAAGTGGCGCTTTGGCGGATCAAAAGAGATCGAGTCTGGCCCAAAATGGATCGGTTGGCAACACTGCAATTCTTCTCCAGGGATGAAGGCAGGTCAGGCAACTCTGCTACCGTCAACTTGGACGAGTAATCGCCCTGTCAAGATGTACAGCAGAGTCTTCATTGACCAATACTTTCTCGAACAGCAAGAAAACCGCAGCTGCAACACCTGCATCATGAGAGTTTATAAATAGGACCAAATCGTTCTACTTTATGAATGTCAGCGCCACAGTGCAGGGAAGACACGACGCTTCAGCTCGATCCGCTCTTCTTCAGGAGTTCCAGCAGTTTTACTTCCTGGCTCTCGGTGACGTCGTCATCAGATACTCGTGATTGCTCGTCCCCGTTGACCAGTTTTCATCTTTCTATAGATATACAGTGCGATAGTGTTGCACTTCAGCCAGGCCCCAGATGGGACCAGCCAATATTAAGACCTTGCGACCGTTAAGTGCTGTCGTCTCTCGATTCAGTCAAGTTTGATTTAGAAAGAAGCCTCCCAATTCAGTCGAGTTTGATTTAGAAAGAAGCCTCCCAATTCAGTCGAGTTTGATTTAGAAAGAGCCCTCCCAATTCAGTCAAGTTTGATTTAGACAACATTCCCGATTTTGTCAAGTTCTCTCTGCTTACCAATCCCCCGTGAGTGCCAAAGTGAGCTCCCCAATACTGGTGTAAAGTATGACTGGTCTTATTTGCCGCATGACCTTAACATTCTCTAGTCTCATCTCGGGTTGGAAGGCAACTGGGACTACGTATTGCATCGTGCACAACAGGCAACATCGTCCTACCTCTGCACCCCAAACGTGTTGGACATCATCTCGCATTTGTTCCATTGCCCCGACCATTTCTTCCCCATCATAGAACTCAGGTCTGCCTTGCTGCAGGTCCACATTTTGGTACGTCTCTTCCCTCGCCACTTCCAAAGTGTCATTCCTTGATTCTCCCAGGACCCTCTGAGCTCCGATGTCTTGGTTCGAGTCGTCGATAAAACGTTTCGCAAGATTCTCCTTGAAGTCCTCGGATTCCTTGGGAGTCTCTTCAGTCCCAATCTTGTGGTCGCCGTCTGCCTCGACACCCCCTTCTCGTGCATCCTCGTCAAGACCCAGTAATTCTTTGGGGAATTGAAGATTATCTAAACGAGCAGCTCAGTTAACTTGCATCAGCGCAATCATGACCCTTGAGGTGAAAGAGCTTTTTGACTTTGCTGTTGACCTGCGACTTCTTTGCAGTCTCCGCACAATTGTGGAGCTTCTTAGGGTGTCTGTGACCGGCTCGTTCTGGCCAGCATAATGCAAAGCCAGGCGCCAAAAAGGTGTCGCTTAGAGATTGGAACAGGGTGAATCGAGTCGGGTCACACTCGACGCTGGCTCAATGAGTCGAGTCGAGAAGCCCGGAGATCAAAAGCCCAGGAAAAAGGGGGGCGAGTGGGTTGAGTTACCACCATCGTAAGCAACTTTGGTTTTCACGGCTGCCTCACATAATATGATGCAACCCTACCTAAACCTAAGCTAAAGCAGATAACAATGGAATTTCCCAAGGAATCATTCTCTCCATGTGGTAACTTGTAGCTAGCTTTAGCCGAATGCGATGGTCACTGCAAGCTCTTCTGTGCACATTTCTTGTGTTATTCGATACTTTTTCATGAATCCTACGAATTTTCATCGAGAAGAAAGGTGATCTTGGCCGCCAGCCTTGGTCAATTCATTGCAACGAAGCTATGAGTCGACTCATAAATCTCTCTCAACCTCGAGTCGATCGAGCGAAATTCGTTTTTGACGACTCGAGTGTCGACTCGACCCATCCCTAGTGTCGGTCATGTTAGCACAGTAGGCAACATGATGCGTGCGAGCAGCATGATGAAACCCCACAGCCACTTTAGTACACACACACACACACACACACATATTTTTTTAACATTCTCCAGTGGGGGATAGAGTGACGAAGCGCCTCAAATTCTTAGCACCCATTAGCGTTCATGCAAAATTTCACAAATGCCCTTAATCAAAGTTAGGAGCCATTTACTGCTGCTGTCCAGCAGGAGAATGAGGGATGCTTGTGGCGCTGCTCGTGGCCCTAAAGACGTCGGAGCCCGCAGATGACTGAGGACCCGTTATTGCGCCGAGACGTGGCACGGCGATGCCCGTGTCCGGGCCAGGCTTGGCAGCGTCATTGTTGTTGGCCGAGAACATGACGCGGATGCTGTCGCTCACCTCCAGACTGGACCTAATGTCGTTCACGTTGCCTCTCTTGCAATCGGCATTTGAGTGGCAGCCGCCCCACCTCCCCCTGTCCGTGTTCTTGACACACTTACGCAAATGCTCTCTTATGCTCTTATGACACTCACGGTCTCCAAATTGTGGACAGAACATGTCGCCATCAGCTGCTCTATTTCTGCTGATCTCATTGAATCAGCAGGATCTCTGTTCATATTTTGCTTCATTCTGAGCTCGCACGTGGTTCAAGAAGAACGCGCGCACGCGTTATGTTCCATACTGCACATGTAAAGTCAACTTTACTGCTAGGGAGGCCCTGATATTGCCTATAGCAATTATTAACCTACGTATCGAAGTCATTCCCCCCTCGTCACCTTGTGTGCCTGGAGAGGTTGTCTCATTAGACCATGCGCGGGTTGATTGCGATGCCATTTCCTGACCGGGTGTTTCAGTTGTGCTCTGATTGGTTGTGCTTGTGGAAGGAGTGGAAGCCTCAACGGTTGTGACCACTTCTCCGGACTGACTGACGTCCGTGGACACTGCAGTAGGCCGAGGTGACGTCGTCGCCGATGACGTGATTGTAGCGCTACGATGAGCTGGTGGACCTCTGGGCCTGTGTGCGACACCAACTTCGTTCAGACCGGACTAGTGGAAGCGGACATGTGTTACCTCAGAGTGGGTCTGGGTAGCCTTGGGATGCTAATATCGAACACGTCCATTGCTGTTGGAAATGGAGTTGAGGATTTAGCACACGAACAGTGACAATCGTTGGAACGTCAACGAAAGATTTTTGGACTTCCTTCCTTGCTTCCTCCAATGACGATGCCTCCACTGGTGGCTTGAGCTACAGCAGCCGTCGACAAGAGCAAAGACATCTTCAAGAAGGGAAACGAAGACATGGCCCTCGACGCAGTTGCTTGAAATTGTGCCAGAGCGGGACTTCACCTTGTCCCAAAGCACCCGGTTTAGAGTTTCAAAGGTAGAGGTGCGAGCAGAGACTTTATGCATTGATACTTGGCGTTGCATTCGTCAAACCAACTGCACAGTATTTATTCTGCATAGGAGTTATTCTTAGCTCGTGTAGCAAGGGTAGCTTAGCAGTGCTGTTCTTGACAGTGATCAGGGCTCCTCCGGTCCTGGGATCCGCTGATCGCGTCAGAAGGCGCGGGGACCAAAAAAACCTCAGCTTGAAGAGCTCGTCCACTATTAAGTTATTTCCCCACCTGTCCGTACTTTTGCGGCTTCATTTCACCTGTGGGTAGCAAATGAGCAGCTATTTTACCTTGCACTGTCAACTTGACTCAAACCGTTACCTGTATTTCGTGTCTCCACTTTGCGTTTTGCACCCAAGATATCCGTTAGTTTGGTCTTCTGCACCGCACAAGATGTGAGCCGACACATTGATCACGGTGACCACGCCTGCTGATGTTGACCTGAGTCACTGCTGAACAGTTTCGTCATAACTCCTGGTCCCGGCCAACCCGGATTGGTGCAGGAGTCTTTTTTTTTGGCCTTGTGGAGCAGAAATAAAAAAAGAACTTAATTCTTCATATTATTATCCCATAATTACGTACGCATCCCACGTGCAATTTGTGCAACAATTAACTGACTTTTACTGCCGTCAAAAGTGGCAGATACAATTTTCCCCGGCACAGACTTTTATTAAATGTCAAAATCACATTTTTTTTCAGTATCTGCAAACTGTAATTGTTGTAAGGCCGTTAACCTGGCACTTTTCATCCATCACATGTAGGCCAAAGCCCAACCCTCCCTCCCCCAGTCAAAATGTGAAAACGCAATTTGACAAATTGCCTTGCGAACGTGAGCGCACTTCATTTCACGTCAACTGCAGGGGGAAAACTTCCCACCTTCCACGCGAGCGGTTCCACCATCACATGTGCACCGTGGTTTGGTTCACCCCCCACTAAAGGTTGATCGCAATTGTGGCGGAACAACTGCGGCGACACCGGCGGGACGGACAAGCTGCTCTCCTGCTCGGGGAAGTTCTCGGGGTTGTCGTCGAGCTGCCAGTCGAGCTCGGCCTTGCGCAATGGCTGCCGTTAGAGGTGGAGCTGTCAAATTAGCTGAGGCATTAGCAAAATGCCGACTTTCGGCGCACGAATAAGTAAGAGATTCCAGAAAGTTGGGCAATAAAAAACTCTCTCCCACAAGAATAATTGGATGCCAGCCATCCAGATCTTCTCTGCTACGTCCTAACAAAAAAAAAGAAAGAAGTGCATCCTTCTGATGGTCGAGAATTCTCATTTTTTTTTTGGTGCTCAAGTGGCAGCTCTTACACAATCTTGTGGAAAGATTTTCTTGGAGCTTATAAATTCCTCACCGAGACAGAATTCGTCAAGCAATCTGTTGTTGCCCAATGAAACGTTGCGCTCAACTTTGTTCGATTCTCCATAGAATGTTCTTTTCTGCCAAAAAAGAAAAAAAAGAGACATATGGCGAAAATTTTTCTCACAGCGGTAGAATGGAATGAAAAAGCATCTTTGGAAGTGACGACGGAAGTAGGAGGAGGGTTTGTTGGATCCCCGACTGCGGTGTGCTATCAAATATGGCTTCTGCCAAAGACTTGTTCCATGTGTACGAGCGGATGTCTGTTTGGACTGAGCTGGGGTTTCCACGTGGGTGTTGGAGGGATGACACGATTGGCAGGCCCAGCAGGCCCAGCAAGCCCAGCCAGCCCACGACGGATGCGTGGGGATCAAAGAGCTGGACAGGATCAAGTGGATCAGCTGAGTCGGGACTGCTCATGCCCCGACGTGCTGAGTCAGGGTGTTGGTGACACTCAACAGCTACCAGGCCTAGAGAGACATGGGCCTCTTGGCCGGCGTGCGAGAGCGTGCGCTTTCAGGTGAGAAAAAGGAAGGGAACCGCTGGAATCTACCAAATGCCATCTCCAGTCACTCAAGCAACTTTCCCAAAAACAACGCGAATAAGTGAGAAGCTCGTGAGCTTCTTGCGGCAGTCGGCCAAAGAGCCAATGACTGTGGACTTGTGTTGGTTGGACTTTCGGTGGTCAGTGAAAAGAGACGCAGTAGAAGAAGTTTGGCTCTCACCAATGCCCAAACGTGACTGTTCCATCGCTTATGTCCTTTTCCCCGCTTGACTTGGCCGTGTCGCAACCATCAGTCCTTCTTCGTGTTTGGAGAAATTTGAGCGGACAACTTGACTTTTGCACATACGTGGGATAAGCACAGCAGCGATTCGTGCAGAAAATGGAGCGTGCGTGCTTCAATGAGTGAGCTCTTGAAGTCGCTTGAAGTTATAAGTCAGCATCTACCTTGTCTACTTGTTGGCATCCATTGAGGCCTTTGGAGGCCGGAGTTCTCACCCCAGGAGGAAGAGGAGTTTTGCCCCACATCTTCCATTCCGTGTCCAAGTTTGCTCTCCCTCCCTCTCTCCCACCACGGTGTCCTGCCATGGCGTCCTCGGCGTCCTCGGCGCTGCCACCTGCAGGAGACGACGAGAAGAGGCTCAGCGGACGTGACGGCAAATGAGACGAGAAGACAACCGAACCATCATTACTACGTAGCTCTGGCTGTCTCTCCTCGGTCGAAGAAGAGCCCAGATAAAAGATAATTCGCAGTCAGAACAGTATTTTGCCTCACCTTGAGTTGGACTTTCCCACGTGAGGGAAAACTTAAGAGAGAATTCATAAAATTTCTTATATAGCTCGTATGAGAAATAGTAGAAAAGGAGCTGCCTCACCATCAATCACCAACGAATTTGCGTTCGCGAGACACCGGCAATATTTCACATTTCAAATTTCAAATTCCCGGGGATTTTTGCGACTCGACTACGCAAATGCCGCATTTTTTGCGGCACTGCACCCACAGACAGAGATGGCCGGAGCTACGTCCTTAATTCATACAATGTTATTAGTGGAGGAAGCTCCCGCATCGACAGAGAATAAGGCCTCAAACTCAGACAAGAAGGAGGTCATGTTGATGCCCGAGGTGGGCCTGGCCTGCACGTGGCTGGCGGTCTTCACGGGGATCCTCTATTACGCGCTGGGATTCATATGGGTGAGGCTTTCGAGACTGAAGAGATGTCTCCTGCGGACAGGTCCGAGCCCAGAGCACGTGAAAATGACAAAAGCGATCATTCTATTACGCGCACCTGCCGCACCACATGTGCATCCCCGCTGTCCAGAGGCCGCCACACACACCTACCCCCTCTGTCCCTCCCCCCCTCCCCCTCCCCCTCTGACGTTATGTATGTACACATGTCGCCGATGTCCGTAGGTGTGCGAATCGCCAGAAACCCCCGCGTCGCACACATGTGGGAGAAAAGTGAGTGCGTCACACACGCGCACTCACGTCTTCCTTGTCATTACGTCGGGCGGCTTCCATCAAAGAGGCCTTAAATTGCTCATTTACTCTAGCCAGAGACACACAGAGTGGTCGAGCACGCTGGTGAAGCCCATGTGCGCGTACAAATACTCGCTGTCTCATCGTTCCTCCAGAGCCACGTGAGGATGCCACAGTAGGAGAGAGGAATTCATGTAATGATCCACATCTTGGTGTTCTGGCTCGTCTCATGCCTGTTCTTTGCTCTTCATTTCAGGCTGACACCATCACCGAGTACAACGGCTGGACTCGAACGCTGACTTCGGAGATTCGCCGACTGAGTCGAAGTCAGTCTTCCACTGCGGTCTCGGACGTGACGGAGGCAAGAGACAGCCTCTCTGAACGTAAGTGCATCTTTTGGTACGCCAACTCCAACTTGTGCACGTGAATGTGCGCCATCAACGATGACAGAGCGACGCGCTCGTAGTGACGTATGTGCGTTGTTTGGAGACAACAATGCTTGGAGGAGTTAACACATGTCAGAGCTGCAATTTGCGCAAGTTTTTGCAGTCAAATTCATTGACAGTAGCAGCGTAGGTATTGATTTTCTTGTGATTTTGTCACAGACTGCCCATGCCATCACCATTCAGTTGGATGGACTTTTGCAGTGCCGTCACTTCGTTGGCATAAGCAGTCTGTGACGAAATCACTTGAAAATCCCAATCCTAGTGATGAACAATATCATTCGATGGCGAAAAAGACACAAAGAACACGTCGGTCTTCCGGACATTCTTCGGTGCGCACAATGTCTCGTTGTTTCAGCAGGGACTTTCGTTAGTTTTGGCTACAGCGACACATGAAATAGTGCAAAGTAAAGCTGTGAGATCTCCCCCATCTAACTTATGTTATGAGATGTCGCCCCCTAACGTGGGCAAATCCGTGTTTTTCGCGATTTAAAGTGCACACATCGACTTATGACGCACCCGGTATGTACCGTGCGTACAGGAGGTCTGGACAAAAACAGTCGATCACAGCTGTGTCTTGACTTTAGTCACCACAGTGGACACTCGCTGTTCAATAGCGCAAGAAGCAGCAAAGTGATTGAAGGGGAAGTGAGTGATTATGCTCATCTTATGAGCTATGACTAAGGATTCAGTGAGCGTCCTTTCTTTCACTATTACTTCACGCTACCCCTGCTGCCTCCTTCAATCTGCCGATGAGTAATCTGCTGTTTACAAGAGATAAAAAGACCCGCCAAAGATTAGGAAAGCTGTCAGGAAGCTGAGAGGAAGCCCGGCACTACCTTGTTCACATTGCAGTCCGGCGAGGAGATCAAGCAGCAGTGCAAGTAGTGGTGAAAGTGAACTCAATCTGCTAAAATCGGTGGGTCTGCTCGAGAGACACGTAAGTGATAAATGCAGTGCAATATCACAATTTCAGCATGCATACAGCACGTACAGCTGACACCCCTCGACTTACAACATGAGCCGATTGCCCACCTAACATTCATTTCTGCTCAGATTTATCTGAAAAAGTTGCCTGAAAGAAATGTTCCACTTACTACTGAAACCTGGTAAAAGGCCATGGGGACTGGTCAAGAACTGTTGCCTTTTCAACGGTCGCACAATCTTCGTATGTCTGTTTCATGCAAGTATGCGTGAGAAGGTTATGGTCCCCTCATAACTGTTGGCTTCTCAATGGAGTCGGGTGGTGGAGTTTCCACAATGTCGGACCTACCTAAATGAGGCAGCCATGCTTGTCCATGCTCATACCTCATAGCAGCCAGGAAATGGAGCTGAGTCGACCTGCCCAAAGTGCCTGATGGAACAGAACCAATACCACAAGTCCATAGAGCCCAAACTGGAGTCCATCCTGCTGCAGTAGCACACGTTTCAGCAGTGCTCTATGGACTTGAGGAGCAACTTGTGGAAAGTTCCGCTTTCAGGCAATGACTTTATGTGTCAGTTGTAAGAGAAACTGATCCTGGTTCTTGTTGCCACCAGTGCCTGCATTCAAAATCAAGCAGAATCAGTGGAGATCCCGGACTGTACTGGCATAAAAATTTTAAGTGATTAAGTCTTGCTTAAAAGACATTTTAAAATATCAGGGCAACTGCTTCATTTTTTGGAGCTCTCATTTGAGATAAACATAAGCCTAGCAGTTGCCCAGTACTGGGCAACCGATTCTCTCTTTTTTTCTTGCAACCTCTCACACCTCTTGCACCTGTGCAACCTGGCGGCGTAAGTTAACTTGTTTTCTTTTTCAATAGGCCTTTTCCCCCCTCAAATTTGAGTCCGTTGGTTGCAACAAAGTTCACTGTTCATCGATCCCACAGAAACATCTCTTCATGGGACGTTCAAAGAGTGAAGCCACGCAGCATTTGCTGTGTTGGGAGAGACCGAGCAGATTCACCATCATGGACTGATGCATAAGCAAAAGCAAATACCAAAGCATAGCTGGGTGGTGACGGATCAGGACCACGTAATATGTGCAGTCATACACGTTGTATACGAGCTCCAGTGCGTTCGCACGAGGTGACTTCAACCGGAAACACTGGCACTGGACTCTCGAAACCTCGGATAAGACTGTGGGATTTTTTTTTTAAAGGTACATTCTTTCTCAAGCTAGTAATTCTTCACTTCTTTTTTGCTGCCCACAAAACTGCTGGAGGAGCTGAGAGCAGCAAAATGCCGATAAAGTTTTCTCATGCACCAGCACAGAAAGCGGGGAGAGCATTTTTCGCGGCTTCAAAACTACGAACTAGAACATAGCCATTATACCTTTGCAAAAAAACTCGCACTCGTGGAAATATTTCCACTCTCAGCAAGTACTCCAAAGTTATTGCAAACTGAAAAGAGTTTGCAAGCTATTGGCAAGATAAAGGGAGAAATCCCACATGCAGGAACAAAGGTTCACTCTTTGCTTCCTCTCACTCCATTGCAACGAGGGTTCTTCTCTGATAATTCAAGCAGTCATTGGGACTAAAGCATACGACAGTTGGACTGGCTCCAAGCACATAATGACGGTTTTTCCTCCAGGATAATACTATAATGGCCTTTAGACTTTCTTTCCCCTGGTTATTGTCGGAGCGAAAAAATCGCCGTGAGACGCGCGATTTGGATTTGTCTTGATCTCGACTGCAGCCATCTGATGCCTGTCAGTGGACGTAAAGTGAGAGGAGTTTAGGAATTGCCTCAGAACCATTTGAGGGCAAAGAAAAATCGGACAGACTGTGCAAAAAAGGGCTCAAGAAGGCTGGCACCGGAACAGTGCCAGCGTCAGGTTCAGCGTGCCGGGGAAGTCGTGCCATGGCTACAGGTTCAGCGTCCCGGGGAAGTCGTGCCATGGCTACGCGGCCTCCACTGTACACTCACCACTTGAACCTGCTTATTTGAAAACTCTTCCACACGTCTGGAGCTGGTGGAAGCCGCCTCAACCAGCAGCGCGTGCGGCCTAATTTTCCTAGGCCTCCGCCGGAAATTCATTCTGCCAGGGAAAGCCTCGTTCTGTTTTTGCCTGCTTATTCATTAATGCCCGGAATTGCCCCCATTGACCCGAAAAAGTTCTCCTCGTTAATGTCCATTAAGAGCAGACAGTTGGCTTATCACGATTTGCAGAGCTCGCAAACACAGCAGACGAAAGCCTCTCCCACGTTCAAAGCACTCGTTTGTCCATATCTGCTGATTTGGACACGATAGCGAGTGTGGAGACCCTGCACACAGTGCTGCCCTTGGTCGCCATCAACACATTCAGCAGCCATTCATTGTCGTTGAGCGGAAATCATGGCAAGGTCGGCATCATAGGGCCCAATGCTGACAGTTCCTGCATGCGTGTGTAGCGCGAGCAAGTAGCTCTGGCATCACTGCCAACGCTCTCGCCGGTGAAAAGAGTGCCGAGATCCTCACCTGTCTCGTCCAAAAGCCCCGTTCCTTCTCGTCCTTTTTCAACTGCCTCGTAATTGCGCACACTTGTACGTACGTCGTTACGTTCTGGAACAACATGGCACGCGTGCCATTCACTCGCACCGCCTCAGTCGCTGCCTGGCAGCCGCAGAGAGAAGATGAACGTGGTGAGTGCTCTCAGGCGCAGCTTCAGGAGGTCCAAGAGAGGCAAGAAGCACAGGGGGGCAGAAGAAAACCAGGAGGAAGTGTGAGTGCAGCGCGATGGCAACTCTGGAGTCGCATATTGCACCTGCAAAATGAAAATATGCACGGAGAAACGAGTACTCTCGACTCGTTCCAGAGGTGCGATATGCGACTTTCAGGCCGATCGAGCCCGAAGGGACCGACGCTCCGCAATTGCTGCAATGAGAAGCCACCTCTTTTCAGAGTGCACACGGAGAAGCAGGCGACCGTCCAGGATGGCCCAGGCCGGCATCAGGACGACGACCACGACGATGACGACGAGGTCGGAGTCGTCAGGAAGGAACGGGAGAAAGAGGAGAGAGAAAAGGAGAGGCTGAAGTCCAAGAGCTGGGCAGATCTGAGCACCAATAAGTTGGACAATGGCAAACGTCGTCTGTCTGATCAGAACTTGACCGCTTTGGCTGCCTCGTCGGCAGACCAAGCTGTGACACCTGGTAAAACACAATATCTGCACACACGTACATATATACCGTATATATGTGCATGCATAGCCAGGCTTAATAGGCCACTTTGGCGGGGACAGGATGAAGTCTGACGTGGTACAATCGCTTGTGACATCGCCTCGCCTGAGAAGCAGGTGGCAATTTTTCCTCGCAAACTTTTTTTTTTTTCCTGCGATATCGGACGCTGTCGAAGCCTTAGGAGAGAGCAAAAAAAGTTCGCAGTCGGACATGCTGAACAGTCAGACGGACGAAAATTGTTGAGGAGGTCGAGGCAACGTGCGAGTGCGGGCGAGCGACTGTGACCGAACCAGGGGAACGTGGACTTCCTGGCTGACGGCGCGTCCGCGTGCGGCTCCAGCCAGAAGTCCACGTCCCGCCACTGGAGCGTCCGCAACAGCAAAGTCAGACTGTGTTATTAAAGGCTATCTGAGAGGACATTTCTCTCCTTCCAATTACTCGAAGTGGCAGCGGCAGAAAGAAAGTGAATGGTTTCACTTTCTGCTAACTCCTCTCCTTTTTATCACACGATGTCACGCTCGTGTGTGTGAAACAATGCCAGCTAATTCCCCTAGCGCAATGGAATAGGACAGGAAAATAGAAAAATTCTCATATCATCTTGAATTTCTACACATCTGCTGCAAGAAAACACATATTTCTCACTTAAAAGGCTACTTATGTAGCAGTCAGAGATCCTCCTCAGACGGGAGGGAAGCTTCTCTTGTGTCCCAAATCAGTGCCATAAATCAGGACAACTGCCGGACATAACTTGTGCATGAATACCGACCAACAGACAGACAGACAGACAGACAGACAGACAAACGGTCAGAGCCTCTGCCACTTTTGCGAAACACAATAATTTCCTCATACTTTCTTTTCCTTCTGTCCCAGCACGAAAGAAGTCTCCAATTGCTCATTGCTCATGCTGTGGACGAATTTTACGTACTCTGCCTCGAGGCCAAAGCCAAGCTCCTGCTACGTACACGGGCAGTTAACCTCGCCACAGTTACCGTATAAAAAGACGCGCTTCACTGGTCTTGCGGGCAGAACTCTCGCCTCGGAAAATCACTACTTGCCAGAGCGAAAACAGACTCTTCTGTCGCTTGTTGGCTGCTCCAAGAGATGCTTCTCTGCGTCTACGGCACATTTTCATGTGTACACGTGAAAAGCAGAGTCGATTTGTGCGCAATCCACACGTGCGTGTCAGTCAGCACGTGCAAACAAAAGCATCCTCTGTACTGACAAAGATATCTTCAATGGCGTCCAACTGAAGAGAAAATAAAGTCTTTCAACTTTGGCTTGTCTCAGTGACCAAAGTCGTCGCTAGATGGTGCTTTTTTGCACGCTGGTTCCACACAAGCAGCACGATGCTGACGAGTAGGGTGAAGCTGGAATAGCGGGACAACCGTTCACGTCCATATTCATCTAGAGGACTAAATTTTATAAGGGGCGTGAAAGTTTCAAGCAACTTTTTCTCACGCTAATCTGAAAGATGTGGGCCATACCTAATGCTTGTCTATTATGACTGCACAGCGCAATCCTTTTTTTTTCGCAATATTTTCGTTAGTCCATGTAGATTCAGCGAGACACCTCCAGTGAATGTCCAGGACTGACTGTACTTCATTGACATGGATCACTCGGATGCACATGACCTTAATGTCTTACGGAGAAAAAGCAATCATGAATGCAGCTGATTCGAAGAGTACATCAGTGCTTCCTTCTCCATGAAGCTCGACGTATCTATCTATAGCTATATGTAAAGGAAAAGTTGATTTTTTGTCCCCTCTTCACACGATGACCCCCTAACTGGCCATGGGGTGAAGAATTTGACCCTCAGAAATGTCGAGGAACAGTCAGTTGTGCTTGCTTTTTTGTGATTAGAACTTCCTTGACCCACCGGTTGACGAACCCATTCCTGCACCCGACCCGAGACCCTCACCCCGACAGACTTACAACTTTCCCCCCTGTCATACTGATTCAGAATATCCATGGTCTTAGGGGTTGACGTCCCACGGTTATCGCATGAAGACGGGACAAAAAATCAACTTTTCCTTTATATATAGCTATAGCTATAGAAGGTACAGATAGATATATAGTGGCAACATTGGACGTCTGGCCAGAAATTGTCTCTGCTCCGACAGCCATGATAAATTCATCAGTACACATCAATCGGTGGTGGCGAAGCCTCCTTCCTGCATTTCATATTCAGCACTGTACAAAAGCCGCCCTGAGGCGCACGGACAAGTGCACTGAATGCCGGCAATAAAGGCTATGAAGAAGCTGAGGACGAAAGCTTGACGTCTTCTCACGATTCTTGCAGCAGTTTGCTTTGTTTCCCAGAGTGGAGATGACACCGTCGCAAGTGACAATAGGTGTAGTCGCGCTCTCAAGGGGACAAAGCTCTGACTGCTACTTTTATAGGCCTAAGTCTTGGTCTCCATAAAAGTCCCTGAGTGTTTTTTTGGGTGCTGCTTGCACCCACCGAGGGAATATGCCAAAGACGAATTTGCATATGACACAGTGGAGACAGGCTGAGCGGTATGACGATCTTCACATCTGAATTACGTATTTGCCTTTCTTCTCGCCGAGCCTGTGCGCACATGGACGCTTCACAGAGTACGAGCACGTGACATACAGAAGTTACCTACAGGACCCGGTAGATATGCGGAAGTTATTAAAGCACAGACTTTCTGCTTCTTGCGCGTGTTCTCTCATACGCAATGAGAAGTGCCTGATGTCTCTGATATCTGAAACCATTTTTTCCATATCGACGAATGTTACTGAAAGACTTCTCCCACTTTTCAGTGCGCTCCGGCGACGAGGAGTCATCCGCGTCCTCCATTCCAAAGGCCAGCCCTTCAGTGGCAAGAAAGCCTGAAAGCTTCTTCCAACCAAGTCCCGAAGTCGAGAGATCAGAACATCCCGTCCCAGCTCCGAGGGTCTCCGTCATTGCCAGTCTCAGGGACGACGGACAGGAAGTTCCGAAGAAGCCGCTGCTATCAGACTCCACGTCTTCACTGTCTGTGGAGTCTGGTTTCAAGAAAAGGATCCTGGCCGAAGCTACCGCTGAGAAGGATAAGCAGTTGAAGAAAGAGATGATGACCGTGGACGTTGAAGAACCAACTCTGTCGCCGAGTCCGTTTGATTCGCTGGAAACGTCCAACCTGGCCAGGGATCGCCAAGAAGCTGCTGCCGGAGTCATCGTTTCAGATGCAGAACCCAGGATCTTCATAAACATCAATGGAGAATGGGTGGTCGACGAAGAGGAAGAGAAAGATCAAATGGAGAAAGACGCTACGAAAGAAAGAAAGTTCTTGAAAGACATCAGCGAGACGAAACAACGATTCTTTCCGCCCCTGGTCTCGTCATCGAGTTCTGACGAAGATGCCGCCGAAGAGAGAGACCACGCCAAGGAGGGACCTGATGAAGAGGAAGACGAAGACGAAGACATCCCGGACGACTGGAGAGAAGATCATGTAGCGGAAATCCCACCGCTCAGGTGTGCTCCCGTTCCCGCCCAGGACGAGGAACAGTCTTCAGACGACCAGAATGCAGTCATGTCGGTCATTGAGGAGGTCGACGAGGAAGAGAAGGCCTCGTCTTCAAACGACGAGGAGGCCACGAGGCAGCAGAAGGTTGACATTGAGAGTGCGAGGAAGAACGCTGACATGATACAGATGACAAAGCAGAAGAAGCAGTCCCACAGCAACATTAGACTGCAGCAGCAGCAGAATCAGCAGCGCAGAAGCAGCAGTCGAGAGAGCCCCGACACCGTGGCTTCCAGCGACTCCGGCGTGGTGGACACGCATGAAGACATGAATAGTCTCAGCCCCACTGGCGGCAGCCACGACGACTTCGGGAACGTATCTGTCCGCAACATCACCAAGTTCTGGGAAAAGATAGTCACCAAAGCAGACGAAGAAGAGAAGGGCAGCGACGAAGACAGCACATTGTCGGAGAGAAAGAAGTGGGTCAGCATGCCTGACCTGAAGGACAGGACCAGGGCCAAGAGAATACAGCAGCTGAGACTGGAGGAAGAGAAAGAGATTGTAATCATAGAGAAGAAAAAAGAGTATCAAAATGAGGATAAAGTAGACGTGCCAAGGAAAAAGTATCGGAAAAGTTCTTCAGCGGAGCAGCCTGAGCGTGCGCCCACGGTGATCCGCCAGCAGACCGAGGAGGCGGACGACAGAGGTGTCTGCGCATTGGTCAACATCAAGGAAAGGATGAAGCTCTTCGAGTCGCTTGCTGCCCACGCCCAAAAGGAGAAACGTAAGCAGTGGTTCTCAATGCCCAGTCTGGATCACGCTGACGTCAGCAACGACAAGAGAAAGATGAGCCAAGGAGACAAGGACCACTACGGCAGGATCTCAGCCTCCTATGGAAGAGTGCAGTCACAGACCAGTGTGCATCATCACTACAATCCCGTCAAGCCTCGTCTCGACATGGAGGACAAAAGCGATCAAGCTGCCACGAGTTCCAGGAGGAAAAGCAGTGGTGGCAGCAGTGGCAACAGTGGCAGCAGTGGCAACAGTGGCATCGGGTCGTTCAAGCCGATTCCCTTGGTCAGTTCCACTTCGAAGGAGGCTGAGGACTTTGAACTAACCCCACTGAGAGACCGAATGCAAGCGTTCCAATCGGAGAGCCATCCCATGGCCAAGCCCGTGATATCAGCCTGCAAGGTCATTTCACCAGCCCGGCCGGCCTCGACGGGGCCAGGCAAGGCGACGAATCGCAGCAACAGCACAAGTTCCAACGTAGCTCCAACCGTGCTAGGTCCTGGAGGCCAGGAGACGGTGGAAGAAGATCGCGAGTCGCTTGCTGAGTCTTTGGCTTCTTCTCACACGTCTTCTTCGACAGTCATTTCTGCGTCCAAAATCAATGGAGCCCACCAGAGCTTGACCCGGACTCCTTCCGCAGGCGGAGTCGAAGGACCACTCCCTACCTATCGTTGGGACGACGATGGTAACGGAGAGATCTACAACGAGGAAGACGCTGTTCTGTACGTGGTGGAGAATGGCAAGGAGTTCCCACTGACGCCAGTGTCCAAGAGAAAATCCATCTTCATGTCCTCTGAACAAGACCGCGCTGAACTCGAGATGCATCAGCCACGAGGAGGAATTAATCGTCACAACAAATGGCATCGTCGCCACAGCAGCGGCGGCCTCAGCAACAATAAAGAAGACGACGACAACCACGACGACAGCAGCAGTCAGGCCATCATGGATAGCCAACCATTGATTCTAGGGCGGCGCCAAGTGGAAGAATATCATCGACAGAAGCCGTTAGCATCATCTGTCGATCGGCGACCGTCATCACCGTCTTGTTCATCGTCAGCGTCCTCCACCGCATCTTCCATTGAGGATGAGTACGATAAGATTGTGAGGGAGAACTCGTTGGAGACGGTTGAGCAACATAGAGACACTGTCAAGAGTTCCAGCGTACCCTACATCCAGGAGGAGCAAGAGGTGCTATCCAGCATTAACTTGGTCAGGGCCATGAAGGAGAAGTTCCTCGTCGGAGGTGGAAACTAATAGAGATGTATATAATGTACACATCTACAGAGCACTGTTATATGTACGTATGTTACCACTCTCCTTGTAAAGAGTTGTAGTTGAAGCTAGAGTACACTTTGTACGTATAAGCTAAAAGAAGCACCCCAGTATACATACGCCTTATGTATTGACTATTACTCGTAGCACTGTAAAATCTAAAATCACCTAAACGTAAAGGTCTTCACAACTGAGTGCTTAGCCGCGACCAAACTGCGCTCTTTGACCATTTTGTGTAAATCTATTTTTTCTTACACTTACGATACGATTGCTTTTACTTATAACATCTGCTTATCAAAAAGTTGACGTAACGCGCTGTATACAATGACCAACTTGATCGTACGTAATGTAATGCTACGTAAGTGTAGTGCACTTGAGGAAATCGATATGCAAGTATCTAAATGAATGAAAGTCACGAAATAAAGTCTGCGTCTAGTCTAGGTACTTGGTGTCCTCTCGTTGAACCAGGCAGGCGGGGATGAACTGCGCACGTGTACTTATGAGTGTAGAGTAATATGCATGCACCTTCTCATATTCTGCGAACCATAGACTCGGGAATAAGAACCTCGGTAACTAATAAATTTTGTGTCATCACGTGCCACGCCACCATATTGTGTCCTAGAGCAGTTGCTATTTGAACACGCTATTGCTATTTGGTACTCTTCTACCTAGAAGTGCCCAAAAGATGCTGGTGAATGGGTGCTAATTGCAGCAGTAGCAATAACTTTGAGGGCTCCTCAATCTCATCCAGTGCTTCTTCTTGGTCAAAAAGCATTGCTTTATTTCAGTGGAGTTTATGCACGAGCGAGCGTGTTTCTGGTCAACCAGTGCGGTTACTATTAAGGGGCGGTTCCTAAGAGCCCCTCACAGGTGTTGGTTCCATCCCAGGGCGTTAAGTGTTGAACGGCGGTTCCTATTGGCGAGTGCATAACACAGCACATGTTTGCTAAGGAACACGTCGAGAAGACAGTATTGGACCGGACGAACCGCGTGATCGTGATCAACGCGGCTTCACATGCCTTTCCCGTGACCCGGAGCGATCGAGTGGAGAGACACCATCGAGGACATTATTGTCATCGACTCAACGCAGGCAGTGCTATTGAGCGTCATCCACTGTTTTCCACTCCTGTTTCAGCGAGTACAGTACTGCACAAATGTAACGGACGTTAGTGTTATTGGGATTATGGACATTGAGACACATTGAGATAAATATTAGAGTCATTGAGATATATGTCCCCCCGGGTTCAGTCCTTGCGAGGTCTTCAACTTCTCTCCAACTTGTCTGGTCGAGCAGCTTGGTTCTAGCCAAGACTTTTTCTCATCATGCGGCGGCGCTGAGGATTGCCTGCAGAGAAGAGAAGTCCTTGATTCCTCAACACTTCTCTCTGGCTCGTTCGCTCGGTCTCGTTATCAGGGACATACGTACAGTACGTACGTCCCGGCTGTGGGCAGGAGGAGGAAGTTTTCAGCATTCGCGAAGTCCCTCCGCCGCGTATGCAAATGAAGCACAAAAGGATGGGAGAAGAAAATAACTTTGGTGATATCGCTTCGAGCGATATCGAGCGCCGCCCTCGCTACAGAGGTGTGGGGAAGCGCAGACAGTGCCGAGAGTGCAGATTTGGAGGTGATTCGCGTCAACGTTTGTGTTAGATTGACCAACTCAGCACTCAAGGTCAAGCGCTGAGTGGAGTCGAAGCCAAGACTCCACGTCTGATTCAGTCTGACACACACACACACACACACACACACCAGGAGAACAGAAGCACTCATGACCATTTCTCACGGGACAGAGAAGTAATCTTCAGAAAGCAGGAGGACGTCCACAATTTTGTCATTGAAATTGGAGCGCAGTAGAAAAGACTCTCCTGCAGCTTCCACAGATGCGGGCTTGGTGGAGAGCAAGGCCTTGGCAGCTCGGGCTTTGGGGTAAGAGTTCTTGACTCTTCAAACGTCTGAATGCTTTAGGCAAAGTCTTCATGCCAGTTCCCTTTTAGTCTGAGCTGTGAGCAGCTGAGAACAGTGCAGTGAATGGAGTGGTGGGAGGTGACTGGTTCAAGCACCACTGCAGGTGAGATAGCATCATAGACAGACACTACTATGTGTGTATGAATACTTGTAGGTGCAGGATGCAGGGAGGAGACCTGCAACTCGTTGAGAATGAGAGCAAATTAAGAGGGGCTCCTTTGTTGCTCTCCCGGTCTGAAAGTACGAAGGACCTGGGACACGAGGAGGTTCCAGGATTAAACGTGCGGGTTTTTTATTACCCATGACGATGCGTAAGACTTGGGGGGGGGGTGAAGGAAAAGATTTACCCATCTCCAGTCACGCGTTTGTCCAATGTTCCGGCAACAAGACTGAGATAACCATTAGATACAGAGCTGTCAAAAAGCATGGCTTGTCTAGGTAGATCCGCTGATGAAGTCAGAGAAGCTGTCGATTTCTGTTCGACCTTGGAGGTTTTGTGATTATCGGTGAAAATGCATCCACCCACGAGTCTCATGAATCGTCCTTGATAAACCCCCCGCCCGCATGGGTGACTGCAGCCTAAGACAGTGAAAAATCGATGAAAAGCTGGAGATCAGGAGATGGCGAAGAACTAGTTTGTTTACTCATATTTTCTTGTACCAAATCCTTAATGAAGACTGCACGAATACGTAAGTAGACCCCTACTGCATTAGGCTTTCTCCAAATATATTCAAAGGGCTCACACCAGGGTTCAAAAGCTTTTGTGGCATTTCAAGAGTTTGATTTTCGGATCGGGTCGAACCAAAAACATGTGTACGGGAGAAAGTTTCTGAGTTCTAATCATACTGAATCTTAGGAAGTCGACACAAAATTGTGTGCCTTCAATTTTGTTTTCATACGTCTTGTTTTTCTTTCTGATGATGGCAATAAGCTTTCAGAGTGCAAAGAGTCTCCACAGAGTCATCTGAGAGTTGAGTATACAGTCCGGCAATAAAGAGACCCACATTTGAGAAAGCACTCTCACATTACACAGAACCTTTGCTCTTGTGTACATCATTTTGGGCGCAAACTTACAAGACTAAAAGGTCACACTTCTTACTTTAGCAGCAGCTGTGGAGCAGGCAAAACTGGACCATCGTGTCAGTTGATGTGTGGAGCTTATGAAGCAGTACCAGGTTGCTCAAAGTCCATAATACAGGAGAACAAATCTTGTAGACCCGGGTTTCAGGTGGGAAGACCTGGGTTTGGCCAAACCCGTCCATTTGGACTCCAGTCCATGCACAAATGTACACAGCCTTCATGCAATTGGTCAGCACTTGAATAACTCCACAAGCGATTCCTTCGTCACTCAAAACTCAAATGTTTCCTCAGCTTTGTAGGAACGATGACTTGGATTATGAAATATTCTGTCTGAGTTCAGATACCCAGTGCGGGTTTTTTTTTTTTTGAAAAACTTTTCAGCCTTCACTTGATCAGTGTAAGTTGGTGTACGTACTCACGTACTGCACATAGTACACGATGAATGATTGTCCTCTGAAAGCTTGTCCGGGACAGCTGGATCAGCTCCCAGTTGACGCTGGAAGAAAGACATTTAAAGTCTCTTGCCGGCAAAAGCTCTGGCCGATCCTGGTCGAAATTACATTATAAAAACATTGAACAACAGCCCTGATATGAAGTGGTCTAGGTAAACATTGATGAAGAGGAATGACAATGTCTTTATCGCAGTCTTCAGCCCCACCGACGGTTGAAGTCAATGTGTACATGGCATTTTGTTCTCTAACGTCCGGCACTGTTCACTTTCATTGTGATGACTGCCAAAACGCTGTAATAATTTTGGCTGCTTCGTTATATCCGCGCTCCTTTGGTCTTGTTCATTGCAACACTAAGAGTTTCGCCCGTCGAAAAATATCGCCTTAATGGAATGAGTGCGGCAAAAGCGGGTCGTTCATGTATTATACCCATACGCCGGATTGCTCTAATACAAGATCTGGCACTGCCATTAATGGCTATTTGCACCAACGAATTCCTTCATGGTGGAGATGAACGAGTTCACGTGCACTCGCAGTGAAAATTGTAATCCGTCGTCCTGACGTCAGTGCAGTGCATGAATCATGGATGGATGAATCAGAGCAGACACAACAAATCATTCACTAACTTAATCCTGACGGATGCAGGCATCAATCCGAAGGAGGCTTGAGGCGAAATCCCGCTACAGCTGCGTCATGACAATGAGTCAATCTCCGTGTGTGATCAGCTCAGTGACCATGTGAAGCTGTCGCCAATGGTGGCCTTGATCAGACTTGACCCAGCCTGGTACCGATCGGTTGCATTGGTGCCCAGAAGGACAATGAAACGTGTCCAGAGAGTCCATTTCCTCCATGTTCGAAGTCCTACCATGTATAGATGAGTGACACCGACATATGAAAGGCTTCTCTCATCCCGAGTTGATTCATGCCAAGACGCGATGAGCATTTGGTAAGCGACGTGTGCAGTGAGTGGAGGAAGCTCAGGGCGGTCAGACGGTCATAGCGCACGAGTCTACGTAGTACATGTGCCAACGTACATACGTAGAAGTAGAGGACGTATGTACGTAGTGGTACATACAGCACTGAACTAACTATAGCAGCACTTTACGCCCGATTTGGCCCGAGAGCTGTAAAAATCTGACAGAGGGAGTGAAGGCCTTGCCCACACAAACGTTGGTAGCTTGACGCCAGTTCTGGAGTTTACTATTTTGTTCAGCAGCCCTTTTATTTGACCTCAAAGCTCATCCCCACGGTAGCCAGCGGCTCTGTGGCTGTGTGGTAAAGTGTCTTTTCAGCCAAATATGCCAGCCCGCCAGTCCAGTGTGTCAAGCATGGTGCTGGGTGCCAGTTCAGCCCATCCTGGTCCAGCCCAGTGTCTTCAGTGTGACGTAAAGTGCCACTAGACAACCAGGCACGTAAACTCCAGAGCGGGCGTCATGTGTGTAACGTCACGTTCGTACGGACGTGCACAGCACTGCGCAGTATCTAGCATCATGTTCGTACGTTGGAACGTCGGAGCGCTGTACTGAGGCCTCCGCTATCGCCACCCGAGCGCTTTTCTCCGGATCTGCTCTTCACGCATTCCCACTCTCGAAGGAAATGCCTGGCAGGATACACAGAGAAAAAATGGATGACCTCGTCCGGCGGCAATGGAACAATTTTTCTTACGAGGCTTCGCTTTTTTTTTTCTCCGATATCAGATGCGCCTGTAATAACAATTTGGCACGCAGCATGACCAAAGCTTTGTCTATATCAAAGATATCCCTTCTCTCAAGTGTCCGTGGTAGCTCAGTGATACAACGGCTCAGTCTGGGTTGACGTGTGCAGAGCATTGATCGAGGCCTAAAGAGGCCTGTCAGAAGAGATCCCAAGGGAGGCTTCTCATTAGGCCTTGCCTTTCACGAGGGGCGTTCATGCATCAGTCACACACACTTCTCTTTGTGTCAACTTAGATGACAGCCTGCAGCTTTGATTTTTTTATGAATCATCCTTGAAGCCTTTTGAAACAACTCCTATTTACTTCTTGTCAGCTGGTTTTTGACTCAGTGCACGCACACTCGGATGTCACGCGAGACCCCCTCCACTGGCACGAACTAAATGCCACACAAAATCATCGATGGAGGCTCATTGAACCTGCTTGACAACGTTGGCCAATTGTTCCAGATCTGATGTCCCCTGCACATTCAAGCTCTCCTACATAAAAGGGGAGGGGGGGGGTTCTCACAGGACATCTCTCAATGTGGTTTTTTGTGTAAAAAACTTCAGATTGCTTATCTGAAGTTGCTTTTTGAGGTTTGCTTTGAAGAAAAGAGCTTGTGGTATAAGTCGATACAATGAGCAATCTCGCTCACGCTTGGTCGCCCCCCCTCGTATCTTGAGTTCCCCACCCACCCCCAAAAAATCAATGAGGATGTCAACAAACCTTGCAGGGCTGCTCAAAATCTGCGCTCCTGGGCAGTCAGGTGTGGCGTTGCTCAGCACCAGGAAAAGTGCGCTGCTGTGAGCTGGCCAAATGGAAGAAGAACCTTGTAGGACCTGTTCCACTCCCAGAAACTAGTTCCAGTTCCGCAACTACTGGTGGAACTTTTCGTTCCCGCAAAGTGCGTCCGTTTGGCTTTTTTCCCCGTTTGTCAAAGGAAAAAGATATTGCGCTAGTTGCTCATCAACTCGTTGCTAACTCTGCCACTTGAGAAGAGGACCTTTCCTCAGGAAGTACCAACAGTATGCGGTTCGAGGACTCTTGGAAAGCCTCCCCCATTTTTTTCCTCTCGATATTCCTGTGGAGACGCGTCTGGCCAGGACAAGGACAAGTGCAAAAGGTCTCGAATTGCCCACTGTGTAAGTGGTGAGAAGAATTATTTATCTGGTGAAGAAATGGCTTTCCTCTTCCTTCTTCTCCCAGATTTTCATTTTTCTTCCTCGCTATAAAAGAAACCTCAGGGGAACTCGGGCTGCTGGTTTTCCGTACGTGGGGAGGGGGCAACTTTTCTTTTTGCCAGGGGATTGTGTAGTGTAAGCGGCTTTTTTGGTTTTTTTCCACTTTGGCTCCTTCTTTTGCGTCTTTCCCTTTGCATTTATCCCCCGAGGTTACACTTTCGATTCTCGGTGCCCCCTTTTTTCTCTTCCACGCTCCTCTTCTTTCTCTTTCGCACGCACTTTGTTCTCGCCGGATCCGCCTTCCTTTTCCGTCAGGGGTTTCCAGTCGTTGACGAGAACCTTGCGAAGAGAGCAGAGACACAGACAGACAGACAGACAGACAAACAGACGGACGGACAGACAGACAGACACACAGAGAGCCTACGAGACAGGCGGCTTGCCCAAAATAAATATAAAGAGCGTTTTGCTCAAGAACAGAGAGGCCAGGGAAACCTGAGCATGAAATAGTGTCCACAAATTGTTCATGTGTATTTTGTTGTCGACAACAGCATCTTCAATTTCCTCAGGCTGTGGCAGACGCGCCACAGCGAGAAGAACCATGGCTGTCAGGTGCAGCCTCGGGTGGGCGGAGGAAAAGCGTCGTCTGGGGAAATTAGGTGAGACATTGCAGTTCATTATCGAGCGGGACCACCGTATTATCTGGGCCATTTCTGAGCACACACTTAGCGTGCATCAGCCCTGGTCCAGCTGATGGAGGGCTCGACCGACCTCTTGCAGATGGACGACCTGGCTGACGTTGATCATCAGTCAGATGGCGTTTCTAACGGTTCGTCACCCTTTAATGTTTCATTTATCCCTTCAATGATCAACTTTGCCAAGCTCAGCCCCACAAAGTTCAGGTTGTTCACGTTCAAAGTTGTTCAAGCTCACGGACTCATTCGCTGGCTCTGCCCCAATTTCCTCCCTCCAACTGCTTCAGCTCGGTGATGTGCAACGTGTGGTCAAAGCGCGGCTAGCGAACCGAGGCAGAGAAGGGGCCACGCGCAGGAGGAAACACGAAAAGTGGCAACTCTGCTATCATGAAAAACTAATGCACTGTATGTTTGTCACGGGGAGGGAGAGGGAGCACTCGACTCTGCGGCTCACCGCATCGTTGAGGTTTGCCCCAGTGGCTCATTGATTTAAAAGTTTGCTTTACGGGGTTGAATATATGCTCCAAATGGGGGGATTTCCAACTCGATTAGGATAACGCTGAAAAATTGATCGGACTCTCAATTTTGCATGCACGCGTCCATCGCAGATCTTGCATGTGTGGCTTGTTTGAAATGTGGCGAGTCAAATATTACGCGCCGTCATAGGAGCTGCTCTGCAGTCATATCCCAACTACAGATCAAAGTTCTAGTCAGTGGTATTTAACGTTGAGATGGAGTAACATCACGAATGGCGAGGGAAATGACTGTCATTAAGTCATCAGACCCCCAAAATGCCACACGTGACATTATTGCTATGCTACTTGACCATTTAGAGCAGTTTGCGTGGGGAAAGCTTCGTCTTGGAGTTACGTTGTCACCGGAGTTCGATAAATGCATTTATGGTGTGCGATTGTATCGTGTGTATACATACACTTTTCCTAATGTAACAAAGGCCTGTCTGAAGCCACTAGGGAGTGAAGAGCACTGAAGGGCGAACAGACACTTGGGACTCTGTCAACTCGCTCATGTTCTCCTTGGCCATCACGTGCAAGGAGCACCGGGCTCTCCTGGCTGTCCTCTTCTAGCAGGAACCGATAAGGGGTCGGGGGTTGAATCTCGTGTTTACATCCCGCAGGCCGCTGGAGCGGCTGGACCGAGGAAATGGGCGTTCCCAGCTGGACCTTGAGGTCCTCGGCCGTTCCCGCATTTAGCTTTTTGCTGATGACCTCTGGGTTTCACTTTTTGCTGTTACGAATCGCTCAACAATAGAGAAGGAGCTTCCACGCTCCAGCTAGCATTGGTGCAACTTCTAGAACGTCACCCAAGACCTTAATCTATTAGAAGTATGACAATGTTTAAACAATGTACGTACACGCGACTCAATGGCAACCATGAATGTTTGCGACTACTGCGAAGCTTGACCGTGCACAACTCCTGCTCATGGTCGTATATGTAAGAATAATTTTGCGTCCGACCAAATCTGTCCGTGCTAAAGTGACCCACTACTGCATGAGAAGATCGAACTCGAGCGAAATCAGCATGCAAAGTGCAGAAATATCGTGCGCAACAGTATGATATTTATGAGGAAACTCAGAATTCAAAGCATACGGCTGCAGCCAGTAGTGGTGGACACGAGAGGGATCAGCTCAGAAGACTCACAGCTGGAGTCGGACTCGAGTCCAAAGGCTCTGACTCAACGAGCGGCAGAGAAACCACTCATGCCCCCAACAGCCGAGTGCAACAGTTCCCATACAAGCAGGCAAAAGTCAGTGACTTTTTCTCCAAAGGCTAATAAGCCGTACATTTCTACTATTGGTGTTCGATTTGGAAGTTTCGTCTGAACAAGACAGATGCTGTTCCTAGGTCAAGCCAGACTGAGCATGCATTTAGGGCTCATCTCTGCCTTTGACGAAAAAGCACCCAACAGATAGAACAGCTGGCGTCATTAAAGTAATAACGCCGAATAAGTAAAGTACTAAGTAATTAGCATGCTACGGGGATAAGTCTTCTGGCTGTAAGTAATTGGCACCTGACAGTGCGCCAACCTAGTGCAGTGCAGACTCCCTTATGGTCATACACTACATGATGTAGTGTATAAGGCCGCAGGACGTATGCAGGACGTGTACCTACGTACTGCATGATCATGCAAGGCACCGTGTGTGTGCACGTGCTCTGTGTTGTCGTATGTACCAAAAATCACTTGCTGGCAAGCTGTTGTCCCCGTCCTCACCATGCTCGTCGGAGAACTGCCGGCAGACATGCAATGGACGGACGTGCATGGACTCCCCAGGCTCTGCACTGCACGTACGCCAGAGGAGGCAGTTCTGTGCCGTGCAGTGCAGATACCAGTCCTTCGCCATGTGACCAATGTCACTCAGCTCCACGTGGCAACGAGGCGAATTGCGCGCATTGTGCGATGTATGCACGTCGCTAACGAGATGTTTTTTGCACAATACGGTGGCGAAATATAGACAGGACTCAAGCCCACGGTTGGAGACAGCATTTTAGTGCTCCAATACCCGAAAGTAGCGTGTCGACATGAGTGGAGGGCAATAAGGAATAAAGTCCGCCACTGCTACACGCACCAAGGCCCGCTCTACTGTAGTGCAATCTTCTTGGTGTCCAACAGTGTATAATTTCTTTCGCCACCAACTTTTCATCACCATTTTTGGCATGCGTCGTGAAGTACATTATCGGTAACACCCCGTCTTCACCTGAGGAAGCTATTACCGCTGTGCATACAGCGTCGGTGGCGCGGCTGTCACGCTTTCTAGAGCTATATTGTTGTACCGCGTGCGGCCGCCAGTCACAAGTTTTTGTCCCGTTTCCTAGACATCATGCGATAGCATAAGTAAAATAATTTGGTTAGTTACAGCAACACCTTTCACGGCAAAAGGCTTTGTCTTGACTTTTTTTCTTCCTAATGTCACTTTACACCACAATTAATCACAAAGCCCCTAGTGTTGAGTGACGAGAGAAGTTTGCAAACACTTAGCTTAAGGAATCCAAGCAACTAAGACTAGAAAGCTCGCAGCAATCAACGAAGTTTGTGGCCGCATACCAGGGTATTCATATGTCAAAGAAATTGCGGCTAGGATCGCCTCCCTAAGTACATTGAGCGCGGAGTAGAGTGAACTCCGATTTACTCAAGTCAGCCACGAGTGGCTCCTCCTCATGCACTGAGCAAAACTAGAAAACACGTGCCTGTCGCTGAAGTTCATCAGGGACTCCTTCTTGTTCACGACCAACCTGCAGAAGAGGGCCGGGGAGACTCTGGATGTTCTTCTAATGCTCCCTCGACAAAAGCCATCTCAGACGCTTTGACGCTGGCTCTGCCTTTTTTTTCTGCTCTTCATCTTTGACATTTCTGATGTTGACATTTAAAGTTCACCTTTGATTTAATTGCAAGAAATGTAATTTAGGACTGCATGGAGCCCAGAGGCTAGAGGAATACAGCTCTCCTACGTGGATTCTCATCCGTGCCAGACATGTTGTGTACTCAAAAACGACTACCTCGGGGGAGACAAATTGGCTGATGGCATGAGTTGAAGTGTAGAGCTTTCCAAGACATGGTGACTACATCAGAGTTCGACTGTACTTTAAGGAGACACAGTAGCAGCCTTCCTTCCTCCTCCAGCTTGATGTTCTTGTGTGTGAGACTAAGTTACAACTCAACTTACAACTTCCTGTACGAGCTCATGCCAACGTCTGCGCCGTAAATATTACGACGTAGATGTACATGATGTCGCAAGGTCGCTTCCATGCACTTTGCCAGAGCGACGCAGAGCAAGGAAGTGTCCACTCAGAAAGAAAAATAGGGAAGAGACCAAAAGATGTTGTGTCGACCCCTAAATGTACCAGGGTTCGTCTCTCGCTCAGACAGCAGGATTCATACAAATTACTACTGAGTGACCAAGTTTTCCTAAGGGCGAAGGCCAACACAGGACATCCGAGCGGTTATGTATGTATGCACACAAACGTTGTCTGTGGGAGCAGCAAGATAGTTGCTCAAAAAAAAGAAAGAAAAAACATGAAGTGAAGACTTGGAAAAGACGACTGTGTACATTTCTCTGCAAGGAGTTCCATCTCAATGCTTCGAAGAGAAGAATCGCTGTCATTGAAGCATACGAACACTACTGTGAAAAAGTCCCATTGCTGAGTAAATACGCCGTCGTGGCTGCTCTATTCACAAACACGACGTAAAGTGTAAAACACAGGCAACACTTCGTTGATCCATCGCAACCGTGGATTAACGACACATATTGTAGTAGTCTATGGACCCAACAGTACAGGGCCCTGGGGATATAAAGAAGACTCGAATGCCGTCATGTCCAAGGAGACTACATGTCAATGCATATTGTGCGTCCTCAATTTTGAATTTTAGGGCACGATTTTCAGAATATTTCATGACGACACTGGCATTTCACCATTTCAGAACAAATTGAAACGCAGAGTTGGGAAATGCCAAGCAGAAAGGGAGTCAACAGAGTTCGGTGCATGATGGAGCAACCATCCCTCACCACAATATATCCCTACCATGCACATAACATACATACAGGGACATAAAGTGGAAGAAACTTTCCTTCCAGATAGTGAAATATTCCGAAACTCGTGCGTTAATCATGGCGAGAGTGGATTCTTGGGTCGATCCAGGTACGCGTCATGAACGCGTTTCGTCACCTGGAGATAGAAATGCGTGAGCTGAAACAAGTGAGTGAACGTCATGAGAAATGCTCATATTGAAGAAGTGCATATGAGACGTGTCTCATATGCACGCCCACGCGGGTCGGTCGCGAACACAGCTGCAGACGCATTGAAACGACCTTGTTGATGCCTCATACGTCCCTGGGTGTCCGGTCACGCGCTCAGAGCTCGGGTGTCACCACACATTTTGTTGGCAAAGATAGAGAAAAGCCAAGTTACCTCTTCGGAGACTGCAAAAGCTATGGGGAAGCTTTGTGCACGATCAAAAGAACGAGGAGCTTAGTATAAAACTCTAGGAGACCCATTAAAAGAAGCGTAAAGGGGGAGGCTCTAATAGGCCTTGAAAATGAAGGTTTCCTCGCCATTTAAGAACGGCAAAGATTTGCCATGGGACCCAATTCCGTGGAGAAAATGGTCGGGAGTAACGAAGACATCCCTAATCTGAACAGGGATTGGAAAGTCTGTGTCTTTATGTCTCAAGATCGAATGCAGCTCGTACGAAATGTGAACAACGCTCGCATTGCGATGCCAAAGAAAGTCATGGAGACGCCAGCGTGGAAAATTGCATCTTCAGCACTTTTTTTTTTCTTCAGAAGAGGCAGAACTTCTTCTGCAGTGCGTCCCAATGGGAAGGGATGTACGGACGGTGGACTCGTCTGCGCACGCCGGGTACTTCTGCGCGGTGTACATGGAGGGGGACGCGTGCGCGTCTACGAGCGACAACACGTGCGTTCGCGATGTCTGTGTTCACGTTGCACTGATGCAACGAGCGGAGAAACAAATTCGGCACTGTTGTCTCACACATCGTCTATTGACGATCCATTATACTCGTGGGTGGAGGTGTTTTTTACCGATGACCACAAAACCTCCAAGGTCAAACAGAAATCGACAGCTCCTCTGACTTCATCAAGACGAGCAATGGTTTTCCACCGTTGACTTTTGACACCTGTGTATGCAATGTTTACCTAAGTTTTGACTCTGGAACATTGGGTCAGCGCGTGAACAGTTGCGTAAAAGCACGGTTTCCATCGCTGGGGGGTTCATTGGACCCGGATATCAGATATTTCGTCAAGGTATCAGGGGTATTTTCAGGTAATTATGGAAGCAGCTAAAGCAACAGTAAAGACATTTATTTGAGTTCGTTTCTTGGTGACCTCAAAGAGGTCTTTCGTCACAATGTTGCTCCCACTTCCATCCTTAACTTGAACAAATGGATCTGAATCTTCCGTGAATGAAGTCTTCGTAAAGTGTCTTGGCCTCGTTCTCCAAAGTACCTTGAGCAAGCTCAACTCAACCTCAGCACTTTCTTCCGTACAGCCTTGTGTGGAACTGTTTCAACAGCAGAGAGACCATAAGGTATCGGCGACAACGCAATATACATCGGGGAAAGTATTATAGACTTTCATTTAAAGGCAAGCTTTTCTGTGGAAAACAGTAACTAATCAAACATGTTCACCTTAAATCCAAACTTTACAGTTACAACTGCACGACAGTCTTAGGCCACAAAACCCCGTCACATAGATAAAAAGTCCAAATTCTACGTGAAAAGCTGTTGGCTGAACGATAATTCTCACAGCGACATTCATTTTATGATGAATACCTTAGCTGGTCACTGGTCTTTAAGTTGCACGAAACAAGGGGCGCGCTAATAACTTATTCAATAAAATTTGGAGCCGCTATCATTCAGAGTTAAAATTTTTCAGGAATATGAAAGCTGACTCATTCTTGTGTAGCGACCCAAGTACGGTTACAGTGCGTGCCAGAAGTTCTTATACAATTTAGCACCTGAACCTTGGTTTGCTACAGATGGCGCAAGGAAGCAGAACACCTCAAATTTTCTTTACTGCACTGGACAACAGACATATGAAGGACACGAGTAGTATTTATGAAATGAAGGTTGAGCCACCTGCTGATGCTCAGGGATGATCGTCAAGGTTTTGTGCCAACTTCTGGCTCACACTGTAAGTACGTGCAGTATGTTTTGCCTTAGGCGCGCACAACAAAAGCGAGGACGTATGCAAATTCATTCGTCATTCTTGTGTCTCATATGGGCACATGTAAGCGTACGTGTACACAGGAACTAATGCTACATTGCATGACAGGACTGCTGCGAAAGACATTCAGCTTCAGTGGGCGCCCCAGTAGCTCAATACGACTTGCAGTGCACTCCTTGGCATTGGTAATTTCCGGCCGTAAACTCGGTTCCATGCACAGCTGTGGCAGCTTCTGGTGCGCAGTGGGCACCTCAGATCGGTTGTGCGGAGTCTCAAACGCAAGGTTGAGTACGGGAGTGCCATGCTTTGACTGCCCATTTTGAGAGGACAGTGCTCAACCATCAGTCAGGGGCCATGGTGCTAAAAAGGCCGGACCTTCTTTTTCAAGGGGTAAAAATCAATGAAAATTGGCTGAGATTTCACCCAGCTGCTCACGCCCCGTGGGCCCCCGAGGCCCTAGATTCGGGTGGGGTGGGGTTACCCCCTTCATTGGACCACCCCTCCGGGTCCTCCGGGTATGCAAGTACCGTTCATTCGTGGGTAGGGTTGCAAAGGTTCCGTGAAGCCCAAAAAGAAAAAGATTCCTCAGATACTGTGGCAGGGGGAAGATGTCGTCAATTCTCAATTTAATGATTTCCAAGTTAATGATAATTTTCACTTCAAGGATACTTACTTGAGTTTTGGCCTTTTCCACGCAGTACACATGCAGTGATGATATTTTTAGGGTGACGGACCATATCGTTATTTCATTTCATGAAGGATGAAATAAACTTATCATAGAGCAGGTTTATTTCCAAGAGTTTGCAGACTGAGGTGGATGAGGACAGCACGCACATCACGAAAGAGGATCATGACTGATACGTCACCGACCATTATCTGGTTATATGTAAGCTCCTGTGACGAATATGATATTGACTTCATCCTGAAATTTGCGCGGTCAACCCTCATTTGAACCATTGAGACAAGCATATTTGTGCTTCACGGAACCTTCTCAACCCTTCTCACGAATGAGCGGTACTTGCATGCCCGGAGGACCCGGAGGGGTGGTCCAGTGAAGGGGAGGCACACCCCAGGATTGGGGGATTCGAGGGCGTGAGCACCTCTGGAAAAGTTCAGCCAATTTCATCAACTTTTACCCCCTGAAAAAGCTTAAATTAAAGCCTTTCCAGGGTGCCTCCTTCTCTAGCTTAATGCCTATTGCAGTCACAATGTTGAATGTCTGTACTCAATCTTGCGCTTAAGTGCTGTCGGTTTGCTCTCTCCGAAACAATGTCCCTTTTGGCAGATAGACTTGGAAAAGAAGTCTGATGTACGTACATTGATACTAGCAGATTCTACCTGCTTTGCTGAGTGGGAGGTCACACACACGCACACACACACACACACACAGTGTGTAAACATACCTTCTTCTTACGCACGCCCGCACACACTCACACACAGACAGACTGACAGACAGACAGAGCAGACAGAGATCTTGTATGTATATGTGAGATGAGACGACAGAGATTTTTCTTGCTGGATGAGAGAAGTCACTACTGTGTATGCTGTGGGTAGGGAAAGAGGGAATCAGGAAGAGATATGGTGAAATGTGGAAGAACAGCGGGTCTACTTTAAATTGTTGCAAACTTTGGGGTTCATTTCTCAGGTCACATGATTGGTCACAAGTGCAACTGTTGCATCAGTTGGGTCCTCCCTGCTTCTGGTCATTTGAATCCAGCACAATGGGCAACAAGTACCACCGCAGGGAGGCAATTCTAGTGGCCCTACATGCTGACCACATACCCAAAGAAATTGCAGATTTCCTCAAAATCTACATGAGACAGTCCAGAGGATTGCACAGTCCTTCAACAAGAACAACGACAGTAATATGGAGCTATTGGCAGCAAGGAAGGTCCACAATTCTTCCTTATCAAAAAAAGAGGAGCGGATCCTTCCTGGAGGAGCTCCACAGTACTGTCTGAGACAACCCAAGAATATCCATCAAAAGCTTGGCAGCCTGCATGAAGGTCTCGAAGCACATGATCGAGAAGGTGATCCATGAAGATCTCCAGTACAGGAGTTATGTCTTGACGATGCGGCAGCACCTGACAGCCTCCATGGGGGCCAGCGGGTCAAGCGGTGTGCATACCTGGTTAGCTCCCTGAAGCATCGTGCTGCCAAGAGGGCCTGCTTCTTCTCTGACAAAAAGATCTTCACGGTGGAGCAGAAGGTGAACTGAAGAAATGGTAGAGGGCTTGCTTGGGATCTGGCAGAAGTACCACTTGTTGGGAAAAGCAAGTTTCCCGCCTATGTGCACACCCTTCTGGTCATTTCCTCCACTAGCGACATCATGCCCTACCCTCCCACTTCACTGGAACAGTCAACAAGGAGTATTACTCAAATATTCTGCTCAGATGAAGCCTTGGATTGAGGAGATTTGTGGTGAGAGGGATTACACCTTCCAGCAGGATGGAGCACCTGCACACATCTCACCTGGTTCAGAATTGGCTTTCTGTCAATCTCCAAATGTTCTGGTCAAAGGAGTTCTGGCCCCCAAACTCACCAGACCTGAATCCCTTGGACTATTACATGTGGGGCGTACTTAAGAGGAACTCAAACAAGTCCAGGCATCCCACCACTGACTTTTTGAAAGCGGCCATTGATCTGGCAGTCCTAGAAATGAACTGCAGTCATCTGGTCAAAGCTTGTGATAGATTTCATCCGAGACTTGAGGCAGCGATAGAAGCTGATGGCAGTTGGATTGAATATATCTTTTGGCAATTATATCAGGAAGAAGCTCACCAAGTCGAGGCACACGAAGTTGAAGTACAGAGAGTTGAAGCTGTAGAAGTACCCAAAGTTGGAGCTGTAGAAGTAAACGAAGTTGAAGCTGTAGAAGTAAACGAAATTGAAGCTGTAAAATCCTACCTTCACAGGTGACGTTGAGAGTAAGAGTGACTTCGAGAGAGTTCCTTGGGTTACTGTTATGGTCGCTGTATTTGAAGTTGAACTGCTTTGACTGTTGGAGACAAGTTCCATTAGGGGTGGTGTTTTATTTTTGATTTGGAAGATAATGCCTCCAAGCAGCAAAGGGCGACTGCTTGGAAATTGAATGCTTTTTTTTGGGGGGGGGAGGAGATAATAAATCGTCCAAGTTGCATGAAACTGGATGATCCAGGGTGATGTCTAAGGTGACCTTGAGAGGTGAGTCAAAAGCCACCCAAAGATGCCACTCTGCTTTGTTCACTCTGTCCTTTTTTCCCTTGTGTGTGGTCACCTGGCCACAGGGGGGGTTCTGCTCTGTCTCCTGCTCTCACTGTGGTGATGGCAGCGAGCGATCAGTTGATGGGTCGAGCCGGAGTTTGGCTCGCTGGGTCGCCCGGCTCTATTCTCTCCCCTCGTTTTGCCGAAGATAACTACTGATGCATGCTGCTACTGCATGCGACAAATGTAACATTGGACCTCGATTTAGGCCTCAAAACGGCCTAAAGTGTGATGTGATAGCGACCCAGCTTGTGTTATGTAGCATCTGCTGACCAAGTTTGGTGATGATCGGTGCAGTCGTTGGGGCATCCATGGCTTTATATAAATTAGGCTAGGTCGAAAAGGTGTCAGCTTTGGAAATTTGCTGACAGTGTCTTGGTCTTGTTACATGGGGTCAAAGGATGAAGATGTAGTCAAATACTTTTGAAAAAAATTGTGTTTACCTATGCCCAACTTGATTTGAAATTTATGTACTAAGCTACTGTAGTAAGTTACTGCAGCATTTGCGGTAAAAGTAGATTTCAGCTCCGGTGGCTGTCAGAAGCTGCCAAACTGGGTGAAAATCACTCACCAAAATGCTGACCTGCTCCTGTTTGTCAGAAACATATTTTACAGCAAGTCCGGAAGAAAAAAATACAACTTATTTTACAGTTTTGTGCAACTATAAATGCATTTGGG
>JAAUXU010036604.1_pt1 | contig 39923 bp, 33 predicted proteins | sample 7278151 | NCBI WGS metagenome assembly JAAUXU01 (sample SAMN14350113, study PRJNA611818) | marine sediment metagenome | isolation source: surface marine sediment (1.8m) | place: French Polynesia: Moorea | collected 2018-08 | reverse complement strand
GGCCCTCTCTCCCTACCTCTCCCCCCCGCCCCCCCACCCCGCCCCCGCGCGGCCCCGCCCCCCCCCGCCCCCCCGCCCCGGGGGGCGGGGGGGGCCCCCCCCCCCCCCCCCCCGCGACGGGGCCTTCTTCTGCTGCGTGCCTGTTTTCGTCGCTGCTGCTGCCGCTGCAGTCGTCTCTGTGTCCCTCTAGTGAGCGTGGGTGCAGAGAAGATCAATATGGTGCACTACAGTACAAGCACAGGCACTGTCCTGTACAGTGTGGAGAAAGCGAAGGCTCCCTCGGGGAGGACATCGGCCTGCAGGTGATCCCTGCAATATCCTTTGTACTGGGTGGTGGCAAGTGTATTCCTACTCAAGGGAGTGACTGAGCACAGCGCAGGGCGCACGAGAATCCTCTTGCGACCAATAAGTCTGCCCGGGAATTTTGGACACACACTCACTGTTGATGCTAATATTATGGGCCCTTCTGCGCCGCGGACGACAAGGCGACGTCGGTGGACACCTGCGTGTCCTCCAACTGTGCACAGATGTCCCAGTGTACTGTAGTGCATGCATGTCGTGCAGTCCGCCGCTCCAGCTGGCACTTGTGACCCTACACATGTACAAATAGGCGGCTATAAATACCAGCATGACATGACTGTGCAGCATCGGACGGACGAACTGACTCATCTGGATGCTGGCGACCAACTAGGCCAAGTAGGCCGTCTGCAAGCAGCGGCTGCAACCCTTTTTCTGCAGTCCTCCCTGCGTATTTTCACCGCCCATTTGCTACCCACGGAGAGATCCAAAGGCAGAGGCAGACGAAAGATCGCCCACGTAGGAACAAAAAAGTCGGACCTTGCTCGGTTCAATGGCATCGCCGCCGCCTCCTCTTCCCTTCCTGACTAATCCATCTTCTTCGCCTTTGTCTGTTTCTACTTGGGAGCTACGTAGTAGGGCGAGCACATACTGTTCATGCTACATATGTAGCACACGTCTGCGGCACAGAACAAAGTACATAGGAGGAAGCAGCCGAGAGAGCGGTGTCTCTCCATTCCCGCGGCCTTAGAGACGGGCGCGTGAGAAGAGAGAGGAGAGTCAACAACCTCTAGGGTGGGGAAGCAGGAGGGAGGGAGGGAGGGAGCTGGGGCTAGACGACGACGGGAGCAGGAAAGACGTATCTTGGAACGACCCGAGTCTATGGTTCTCCTCGGCCTTAGCCCTAGCGCTGCCGACCAGTTGCTCCTCTCAGTCCCGGACAGCGTGTTGGAGGTAGTTGATCTTGGTTAAGTTCAGAAACGTGTCACAAAGATTTTGACTGGGGCGTTGTACTGCGTGCCAAGTGTGACTGTAGCGCGTCTGCTCTTGTTCGGCCCGACCGACGGAGTTCAAGCTTGCGGACGCGCGCGCGCCTTTGCCCTCCGGTCTCTCTCTCCTCTTTCTCCTTCTCCGTGGGTTCGTCCGTCTCCACCGAGGCTTCCACGTCTGGCTCCGAGATGGCGCGTCGAGCAATGTTGACAAAAAGTGGCGTGTGAGGCTGCCCTCGACTCTGTCCGCCTGCGCCGCCCACTCGGCCACCCTCGAGTTCTCTCCCGCCGTCTAGTTTCAGTTTGAGAGCGCGGAGGGAGCAGTGACGATCGTCGCGATGGCCTCGACGCCGGTGGTGGTGCTGGACCGCGGCAACAACACCACGTGCACCATCAATCTGCACGGTTGCACCATCGTGTCATGGCGAGTCAATAACCAGGAGCAACTATTCGTGTCCAAGCGAAGCGTGTTCGACGGAAAGAAGGCGATCCGCGGAGGGATCCCTTTCGTGTTTCCCGTGTTCGGACCAACGTCGGTGATGCCGCAGCACGGATTCGCCAGAGTAACACGTTGGACGCTGGAGAAGGGGCCCGACCGACTGCACACAGGCGACGTGGAGGCCATTTTCTCACTCGCCGACTCTGAGTACACGCGCTCCATGTGGAATTGCCAGTTTAGGGTTAGCTACCGCCTCATCCTGCGCGAGAAGGAGCTCCATCTGAACGTTGGCGTCTACAACCCCAGCAAGGACGTTCCCTTTAACTTCAACTTGCTCTTTCACACCTACTTTAAGTGCCCCGACGTCAGAAGGTGTCAGGTGAGATGAGGCCACGGTGGGCTCGTAGCAAACACCTTTGCAGCATCGTGCAGTGTGCCACGAAGTACTCAATGTTCTAGGTGACTGGCCTGGCCGGCTGCACGTTTATAGACCGCACCCGCGAGCCGCCCAACTCCTACCAGGAGTGCCGCGACGTGGTCACGATTGGCGAGTGGACGGATCGCATCTACACGCACACTCCGCCTGAGCACATCATCACCAACGTCGTGTCGGGCAGGAAGATGCGCATTCAGAAGTACAACTTCCCGGACACCGTCATCTGGAATCCCTGGGCGGACCGCGCGAAGGAGATCGCCGACTTTGGAGACGACGAGTACCCTAACATGATCTGCGTGGAGAGCGGACACGTCAGCACTCCGGTCACCCTCATGCCGGGCACCGCCTTCGAGGCTAGTCAAATTCTGCAGGTAACACACCCTACGAAACCTCTCTTTCTTATATGGAATTGGCCTCCTCACTGCTCCCGTTGTTGTCCTCGCTCACGCAGGTCATGTAGCCACCACCCCGTTCCTCCCGCCGGCGCTCACGGCTCAATAAGAATCATCCCAGTGAAGACGCAGCAGTAGCAGCAGCAGATTGGTTCGCGGCGGCGGCCATCCTAGGAGGTCTCGGATACAATTGACAACACGAAGAAGGTCGACCAGGATTACAAGAAGCGAGCACGGAGGTTGCTCTTGGTAACGAAGCCCTCCGAAGCCACATTATGACACCAGTAAAACTCTCTCTATCTCTTCTCATTCCTTCCCCAAGGAAGAAACAAAAAATGGTCGCTGTTCAGCAACTCTGGATACGGTATTTTCGCCCACAACCCACACATACTTTGTCACCTCCCCATCCCTCGTTACACTCGGAAACTTTACTGAAATGATCACGCAACCTTAGTTTACAATCACTTCCCTCCCCCACCCTTTTGCTTCATATACGCTACAGAAAACATACAGGTTCGCCACACTAAAATTGTACTATTAGGTACTTGTCGGACTATTAATACTAGGACTGCCCGCAGCCTTGCTACTCAAGATTTCTGCTGCTCATGTACATAAGGCATCGAAAAAACAAGTTAAACGAGTTCATGTAGCTGGAGTAGATCCTCATCCTCACGTTATCTGACACACAGCTCTTCGAGAAAGGTTTTTTCTTTGCCGCTCTCAGATTTTTTTTCTCCTCAGTTAGTATTCTTTGCATTACCTCAGAGATGTCAGAAGAACCGAATACGTCGTCATGCATGACTACTTGAGGGCAATTAGGATATTAGAATGGCGTCAAATTACCAGCATAACAGCCAACACAGCACAGCATTATGATTATTAGTACGTCGTTCTGGTATGGTGGTGATGAATGTCAAAGCTGAAGTCCTGTTCAACGTAGACATACGTTCAACTCTAATGATTCATAAGTATGTGTCCTACATCCTACATCATAGTGGACGCGGACAACGAACTCTCGATGCACGCGTTTCCAGACATGAATAATAGACTAAATTCTATAACTGCGAATGAAAGTTGAGTAATAATAAACGAGTTTTTATTACCTGCGCAGACCGTCATTACGTGGACAAGTAAGCTTATACTATATCGTGCTGTTAATTCTACTGGCATGGAGCTCTTGCTAATGTGGGGCGTCGTCTGTCTTAACGCCGGAGATCAGCCATGTGCTCAGTAGGCTTCTACTGGATGAGGGCTGCATCGATTCCGCTGAGGACACCAAGTCCAGAGCTTTGGCCACCGGCGATAGCATGTCTGCCAGTCTAGACTGATTGAGAACGCTGGATGGGTAGCGCGTGGATACGCCCAATCTGCGGGACAACTCCTCGGTGAAGCTGTTGCAAGACTTCTGCATAATGTTATAGTCGGACGTGTCGAAGCCGTCGGATCGCATGGCTGGAAGTAAGAAGAGAGGAAAGTCGACTGGCCTCAAGGAGTTACTTAGGCACATGATCGCAGTGAGATATCTTTGCTACCTTTGAGGATCTCGTGAAACTTCTTCTGCGACATCTTTGTGAAGCCAAGTCGAATCGATCCGAGAAAGGTGGCGAACGCCACGGTGCGCGGAGTGTGGTGACAGATACCGGCGTCCTGGCAAAACGTGTACTCGAGGTTCGCAAACACCAGTCCAGTGTGGTAAAAACCGAGGTTGTCGTTCAATCGGTACACGTTCAGCCGTACAATGTAAGAATCTTCAACCAAGTCTCAGTTGTGGAAAACTATAATCTACCCAAAGTACCCACCGTTCGGCGTAGCTCCCCTTTCGCCTTCCGAGGAGAACTGCGTTGGCAAAAACCGCTGCACCAGGGTCGTGTTGGAGAAGACGCTTTTGGCGTTCTTCAGCTTCTGACTCATCTGACTCAAGATCCCTGGCGGCTGCCGCGGCTGCTGCTGCTGTGACTGATTCCCTAGATGAACCAGGTACGTTTTACTTCTGCGGATACGTCGACTTCTGGAAGAGGTGGCCACGTTCAAGAACGAGGCCGTCCGCTTGCATGAGCGAAGGCTGTTCGGCGGCTGCGATGTCGCGGAAGAGTCAATGGAAAGTGGTTCCACTCGCTCACATCTAATGTATGAGGCGGATGACATAACCCCCAGTGTATGAAACGTCCTCGCGGGGAGGTCGTTTTTTGTGGACTGATTGGACCCGAGATAGTGAACCCACAGGTTTCATGATGTCAACGCCTTTTCCCTACGGCTCTAGATTCGTATATTGCGTGATGAGCAGAGCAGAGTGCTTCATCCTCCTCCAGAAGGAGAATCCTTCTGGCATAGTAAGAACTAGTAGGATACGTACCTTACGACAACAGTACTTCGCTACCATCGTTGAACATACAAACAGTAATGGTAGAACTTATGTTACTCAACCCTCTTTTTCTTCCAAGGAACTGGAACATTAGAAGCAGAGCTCGATAGAGCTGGACGAAGAACCTCCAAGGCTCGAAAAAACTCGGCTCGGTTGCGAGATCGATAGCAACCCTGCTATGTACTCCTTCGTTGAGAAGTAAGGAAATCTCATCGGTTATCTTCTTCCTCTCCGTCCTGACCCCCCTGGTCCGCACCAGCCAAAGGCTGATTAGTCAATCCTTCAACGCTTACTGCGGATAACCGTTTTCCATGCAAATACGGTTTCTTCTGGTGCGGAGCACCAGTTACTGCAAGTATTATTAGTGTCCCACTTCTCATAATCATCCAGCAGTATCATTCTCTAAACTTCCGATTCAGGTACTTGATATCTTTGAGTGGAACTTCTGTCGGAGTCGACGTAGTTCTGCATGTCGTGGTCGTTGCACCGTCGTGTGTCCGTTGCAAGCGGAGAACTGACAGATCCGTTGCGCTGGGGGCGCGCACACCAGTTCTACAGCAACGAGAATGTCGTCATCACCTCCTACACCGGATGATTCATGCAAACGAATGGCGAACAGCCAGAAAAGCTGTTCATTGAAGACCAATGTGGATTCGCAAGCATTGTGCACGTCTAAGTGCGTCATATATCCAGGCTGGTCAAGAAGAGACTATATATTTCTGGAGGGCTACATCTCAAGGCTGTGGTACCTGCCGATAGAGGCATGGTGGAAAATGACAGAAATAATTCTAAATTTTCATACGCAATTTGACTTTAAACATTTTTAGATTTGCTGCAGCTGCTCGATACAATTGTCATGAACAGGATGAAAGAGTGCATGAGGGAGGAGTTCCAGATCTTGGACAGTGATAAGGACCTGTGTAGGAGGATCTTCCACACGCTGGCAAAACGATGCTAGCTTTGCGTGAAGAAAAATGGTGGATACATTGAAAACTGTTCCTATAGATCAGTACGGAGGCTGCACTTAAGTCACAGCAAAATTTCGAACACCAGAAATAAAACAACAGATTGAAATCTGTATCGCAGAAGCTGTGGCTCATCTGAAAGTGTTTTCGATGTTTCGAATCAACTTGCATATTTCCTTTCATTTTTGTTACTCTGCCCCCGTCAGTGGGCATCACGCAGGCCTCCAGAAATAGACAGTTGTTCTGGGTCACCCTGTATGCTAGCACACTGCTCGAGTCAGGATGACAGTACTAACGTTATGCAACGTGATGGATGATGATGAGGCACTCAATGAAGAGAAATATCATCTGTACTGGGAAAGACTTTTCCATATCTTCTCTGTGACGTCACATTTGTTGCGATATCCAGTATCCTTGACATTCAACATCGATGTAACCAGTCCAAGCCGAGGTTCTGGTCCAGATTGCATAGCAGGAAAGGAGTGGAGTAGGAGTACGAGTATGCAGACGGCAATGATGCTTGCCCGACAGCTCAAGGAGCTCGAGGAGACTCACTTTTCATGTATGGGTCTAAGGGGGGAAACCTGTTGCCTGCCTACAAGTAGCCTGGAGCTGCGCATCTTGCTCTAGTACTCGACACTACTTCGCACTACACGTGCGTATGTCAAGGAGTCGACCCGTGGCGACCGGATTGGTGCTGACGTTAGAATAACTTTCTTCCTCCTCCTCTTCTTCCTTGTCCTCCTCCTCCTACCCCTCCTACTTCACCATTGTCTGTCCTATGCACCCGCTGTTGTCGTTGCCGTCTTCCTCAATGTACGTACGTAGTATAATCCCTTCCTTTCGTGACCGTCCTCTCAAAGAAGAGACCCAGGTGTTCAAGATCCGCTGTGTCCAATGAGTTCATCTGCATCTCGTTAGCTCGCCCCCAAGACTGGAGAAGCGAGGAATACCCCTAAGCCCCCCTCCTGGGTATTATTGTCTGGTGGTGGAGCAGCAGGCTGGCCGCCTTTGCCGCCAACCTGTCTGCCAGGGAGAGACGAAATTAACCCTCCCTCCCTCCCCACTTCAAGGCACACCTACGGCGGTTCCTCCGGTTCGTCTGGTTCCTCCGGTTTCGTCCGGCCTTCCAACTGTTTCCTCCAGCAGACCGCAGTTTGGTCAGGAAGATATCCCGGTGCATTTTTGGGGTCCGAGGCTGTGATCCCTGTCTGCTTGCTCGCAAGGGTTGAAGACGAGGCGTTGGACACGGAAATCGCCGATGTCGCAACCTGCAGAGGGTGCGATCGTGGAGTTACGAGCGACGCCCCAGCCATAATCCCCACAGAGAGCGCGAGCGAGTGGCCAGTGGGCCACCTCTCCTTGAGCACCAGTCTCGGCTCGGGCTGCCGGACGGTGGCGTCGTCGCAGGTAAATTAAAGCTGCTTCGAGATCGCAACCCCGCAGCCGCCGCTGCCGCCTTCCTCGCTGGCCCAGTACAGGAGTGGCGACCAAGACTCCTTTGCAATCCCAATCATCAACAACAGGAGTGACGCGTAGAAGAAGAAGAAAAACAATGTTTTTTGTCGGTCGCCCTCCGGCCGCCGCGACGACCTTGCTGCTCGCGCTGCTGGCCCTGGCGCCGACCGGCGGCGGGGGGACACCCAAGGAGGCCATGGAAAGCGCCGCCAAGAGAATCTTGGAGGCGTTACAGCTGAAGCCGCCCAAACGCCAGGCGGACCTTGCAGACGTGCACGTGCCGGACTTCCTCCTGGAGCTGTACCGGCAGCAGACCGGGGTAGAGGTGGACACGTCGCACTTCAAGCTGCCGGGATACCGCACCGGGTACTCAGACTCGTCCACCTCGTACAAGGGAAGCGTTGTGCGGCACTCAAAAGGTCTCGTAGACGACGAGACTGTTGTCGTCTTCGACAACTTCTCACCGCCCGCCATAGACGCCAGCATCGAGACGGCAGTCCTAAGAGTGTTTTGGCGTCCGGACGAAGGCTCCAGCCTCAAGGGCAGCTTTCGCGTGCGGGCGTCGGATCTGGTGTCCTTCAACAGCGATAAAGACCGCCAGATCACGAGCCTGGAGGACGTTGCTCGCCTGCACCAGAGAGATCCCCGTCTTGATCAGGGCTGGTACGACTTCGACGTGACCGGCGCAGTCCTCCGCTGGACGAGGCTTCGCCCAGAAAAGCGCCGCCTCCTGCTGGAGACCGGGCCCGTCACAGTGAGCGGGGAGCACCTGGCCGCCGCCATAGAGCGAAGTCCGCGGGCGCTGCAGAGCCTGCACGACCGAGGTCTCAAACTAGAAAACGTGCGAGGTGGGGGTGGCATCAGCAAGGCTCCTCGAGGTCGCTTCACGGATGCCTACCTCCTTATCTTCAGCGAGAGCAGTTTCGGTCGACAAAGCCGTCAGAGGCGAGCGGCCAAGAGGTCACAGATGCCAAAGCACAAGAGGCGGTACAAAAACCAATTGCGCCAACCGTGTCAGCGGTACGAGATGTACGTGGACTTCGTCGAGGTTGGCTGGAAAAACTGGATCTTCGCCCCGGAGGGCTTTCACGCCTACCACTGCGAAGGAGCGTGCAGGTATCGAAAGCACCTCAGGGGTGGCCAATTCTTTAGTCCTCGCCTGTTATTGTAACTGTCCCTTCTCACTCTTTAGGTTTCCCTTGGCCGATCACCTTAACGCGACGAACCACGCTATTGTACAGACGCTGGTGAACAGCGTGACCCCGTCGGCTGTGCCCAAGCCGTGCTGTGTGCCCACCGAGCTCGCACCACTAACTCTTATGTATATGGACTTTGAAGGCAGGCCGGACGTGAAGAACTACGCCAATATGATGGTGGATGCCTGTGGGTGTCGGTAGGGCCCGTCCAAAAGATGCTAGTCCTCGGGGCGAGGGATGTGTGACGAGCACGCAGCGCACAGACGATTTGACGTGTCAGATCGAGAAACACTGTAAAGTACATTGAGTACAACAACCGTCGCGTGAAGAGGTGCTGGAACTCCTTGAACGTGACCAACGGACTGAGCTTGTTGACGAAAGCGTCGTTTCAGTGAGCAGCGATGAAGAAATTACAATCAAAAGGCAAGATCAAAGTATTATTGTACCTGAATGATACATGCATTTCTATGTAGCGAAGGCCATAAATAGACGAAAGCCACCTTGCTCTTGTAGTGCACGATGTTCAGTGTCTAGGAGGGCGCCGGAGTTGTCCACTGTTCTCCCAAGTGTTGTTGGTTTTTTAGTCGTGCCTGAAGGTCACCGTGCCCGAGCGACAGCTAAACTTCTCTTCTTTTCCGCAGGATTCTGCGAGTGCGACAGCTACAGCGACTGCGAGTGCGAGTGCGAGTACGAGTGCGAGTGCTACAGAGCGGGCGAGCGCGTGCAGGACTCAGACGCTCGCTGTTCTGCCTTGGTTGACGCTGCTGCTGTTCCTGCTACTGCTGCTGTTCTCCATTCGAGCGTGCTGTGCGATCTTGGTCCCCAGCTTCTTCTGGACGACGTCGTCGCTGTCCTCTCAGGAAGCCAAACCTCCATCCTCGACTCCGGTCAAATCCTTCCTAAACAAGGTAAGGTTCGACATCGCTGTTCGATGTAAAGAGCTCTCACAGTGTCAGCATTCATCGAAACAACTTCGCCAGCAATGGCGACCTCCTCGTTTGCTCGTGCTCTACAGTTGATACTCTGGTTGGGTACTTTTTTCTTAGCGTCGTCCGCTGATATCAAGATTCAACTGCCCTAGTTCTGGGCAGTCATATTTTTTATTTTATTGAGCATACAAGCTAGTTTCCCTCCAATTGGTACCACTTTTCTGCACTTCAAATTTTTCAAGTTCAGCATGACAGCGCTTCTAGCTTTCTTGCTCTTGACTGCGGCGCCCACCACCTCCAGACTCTCCTCGTCCTCCGCCATCCTTAGCTTGCCCCTTAGATTGACCTCGGTGCTGCCAAACTAGAACAGCTTTCCATCTGCTGTCAGGCACGGGCGATTGCTGGAGCTGCCGAAGTGCTCGGCCGTGGACATGATGGAGTCAATGCTGCACATAAAGCCGGAAACCTTTAGTCGTTCCCGTTGCTCCAGATTCGGGAATGACAACCTTATTTTCTCCAGCATCCCCGTCTACGAAACCATTTTTCGATCATCCCAGCCGGTGTAGACAGGAACCGTAAATGCCCTAATAGCCTTGCAGGCTCTAATAAGGTAGCAGGCTCTAATATTCTAAAGGGCTCTAATAATCTAACGGGCTCTGGTAGTCCAGCAGGCTCTAATAATCCAGCAGGCTCTAATAGGCCAGCAGTCTCAAATGGTCCAGCAGGCCTGAGGATGAGGTCCCCTCATCCTCGAAATTCACAGTGGCTTTAAAAGTGCGAGTTGGTGTGGCACCTTGATGGCCCACCTAGAGCTACTGTTGTGCTTGTGCTTGCTCAAATTCGTTTTGTTTACACTTGAAGTGCTGTTGACAGGTTCTACAACTACATTTCAGTTGAAAAATAATCTTGGGGGCTCCAGGCCCCCCGCAGGCCTGAGGATGAGGGGATCTCATCCTCGGCATTCCTGGTGGCTGTAAAAGCCACCCTTGTACCCTTGAGTAGGAGTTGAGAAATGATCAGGCATGTTTAATTAATGGGGCGTTTACGGTACTTCATGAATCACATGTTAATTGCCACGAAGTGGATCCACCACTTGGAGATGAACTGGGCAACTTAGGCCGGCGCATCATCGTGTAGGTATCTCTCATCACCACGCAGTTGACTTTGAGTGGGCTATACCCTTCCTCTAGAGCCGTCAGTAGCCCTGAGGACTCTGGCATGGCCCTTGTGCTGGTTAATAAATTAAAACTTGGCTGGCATCAAAGAGTCCAGGCTGATAGTAAGTACCTCAAGTCCAGCGCAGAACAATCCAGGCAAACGTAATTTCAATTGTGGCCTGGCAAAGCCTTCAGTCTGACACAGTGTTGATAATGTCAAGTAGTTCCTCTCCGGTTAGCCGGATCTTTGTGACACCTTCGTCCACGAAGAGCTTGGCCAGCTTGAGCACCTCTTGCCCAAGGTGCTGAGCAGGTTGGACTTACGTGGAAGCTGTATCCCTGCCCTGGCATGAAGGTTGCTCTTCTCAGTGCGGAGATAAATGTACTGCCTGCTGAGTGTGTCAGAAAGTCTGAAAACTCCTTTTGCTCCAACTTGGCATTGAGAAGTTGTTTAGCTGCCGTTCCTCCACTGAGTCATGGATGGCACATAAATGAGCCCCAATGTCACAACTGTCCTGAGCGTCGAAGACACCATAGCCTTTAAGTTACTAGTGGTGACAGGGCTGTCATGAAACCATATGTAGGACTATTTCTGAAGGTGCGACACTCGAGGTCACCTGTACACAAGCTGATATTGAGAATCCTCCCCGTGACAATGTAACACCTGCCGCCATATTCATAAGGACAGCTGTTTCTGCTACGCTTGGGAAAGAGAGGTGGTCGCAGACGCCATCCAAAGGGGTGTTCAAGCGATTGGCGGCAAATCCCTCTACTGCGTATCGTGCATGCATGGACACGACTTGTACGTGTCGGTCGTGCGAGTCTAACGTGATATGATACTCTCTTTTTCCCCCGTCCTCTTCAGATGCGTGGTCGAGTACTGCTCCAGGCTGCCCGCGTGCAGGTGATGTCCCGTCGCGGCAAGGCCGTCTCCAACTGGAAACGCCCCTCCATGGACGAGTACGGTGTGCCGACCGAGGCCTGGGAGCAGGCAAATGCCAGAAACCACAGGAAGAACAACCTCTTCTTGGCCGCCGGCATTGTCGTCTTCTCGGCCACCTGTTTCGTCGCCAAGGCGTCGGGCCATTTCTACGGGAACACCACTCCCTACCACCTCTTGACCAATGAGAAGAATTGAATGAAGAGACAGAAACTCTGCAGTGAATATGTTAGTAGTGTGAATTGATAGTACTTAGCTACGAGCCTCCCAGTGCCTGTTCTGATGGATGGGAAGTATACGATTGAAACTGATCCACTGATCCGTGGTCGTTCTTTGTAGCTTTCGTCCCGTCTTGTTGGGATTTCAGGTTTTATTTGGTGCGCGATACAATGGTTGATGACATCTCATAACTCATGAATTGCAGGGTTCTGTCTTCTTTACATTAAGTACTTGTTCCGAACATTAACACCTTAAAGATTGCGAGATATTTCTCATGCCTTCTTTTACTTGAAATCGTCTTACTTGACGTACATAACCAGCAAACTACTACGTACAAGGAAAGAGATGGCTTTCATGTTTTCAAACGTCTCGGTTCTTTGCAGTGAGTGTCTTTACACATCAGATTTGCGTCAGATTTCGTTACATTGATCAATACATCAACACCGAACAGTAGGGCTTAATAGTACGTATTGTGATGAGGTTCCATGAATCTTTTGAGTTGCAACTGCACACACATGATAAGACAATTGATTGACCGGCGGGGAAGAAGAACTTCATTCCAACAGCTGGCCGACCTGACTGCGTGTGTGTGGATCCGTCCACGTCGTGATGGTCAACGTCGTCGGTCGGTTTACGAAAAGCATTGTCTACAGGCTGGTTGGTGGTGGTAAAGTGTTCAGGGGTAGAGGCCAACACTTAGAAATCAGTTCTTCCTTCCCTCTACCTACTAACAACGTATGCAAGGACGTATTAACAGCTAAAAGTTAGTTACTTGCATGGTAATTAGAGCGACAGACGTGTGCTAATAAAATGGTTCTCTTGACGTTTTTTAGTAAGTGAACAACGAGAAGAATGTCTTTAAATAGTGCCTTAGGTGGTAAGTAGATGACAGGATATCAGCGATCTTGCCTTCTGCCCGCGCCTCGCACTCGGCCAACAGTGACGTCAGCGGGTACACAGGACAAGAGGCGTGAAACTCAATGTTTTAGCCGCAATGCCTTTACTTTATGATGCTGTACTGATTGGTAATAGACATCCATTTACCTCATAACTACATTTAGTGTACCACGTGAAGGAGAAGATGTAAGCCACACATAAGGTAGCGAGAGTCATTAGTCAGTAACTGCGCAAAATGCTCAATAATGTACATACGTGCTACGTATACGTACTGTTCTTTAGATATGCCTTGAAAGCTTTAGATTCATCAAAATGAAAGCCAACGCAGCAAGTAATTTTAGTTCATCAAAGATCTTGATGAGAAAAGCTTTGCAAAGTAGCAAGTTGCCTACGAGTACATTTAGATAAGAGGTTAGTTTATAACAGACGTGACTGCCACTGAATGACTTAGTCTAACAGATTTCTCCCTTGACTGGCTTTGACTGTTTCTGTGCGTCTGTAACATACGTGTTTACCAACATTGTAATATTGGATTAAGCAGATAATTTTACTAAGAATGCTCTCATCGTTGCAATTGACCCTGCTGCTGCTGCTGTTACTGCTCCAGTTGCTCTCTATTCCTATTGCTGCTGTGGTAACGAAGATGCCATCACCTGGTCGTCCAAGTTCGCGTACATCACCTTGGTCTTCTCTGCGCCGAACATCAACTGCTGCGAAGAAAAAGTGATATCATTGCTCTGTCACTGCTGAGCGAGGACGACGTAGAGTGAACAGCATGCCACAGCAAGCCTTCACTTACGGCAGCTTCCTGCTTCTCCTCCTCGGACTTGACAGGAGGATTTTTGAGCAGATAGAGCAATGGGCAGTACAGGACACAGATGGTCCCCATCCCCATCAACATCCTCTTGAAGCCCACGTTCTCCACAAGGCTGCCGCTGACGGCCGGTCCTGGAATCGAGAAGGACAGAAATGTTGGCACACAGGATCACCGGGTCGACGCGCCTATCGCTGTTACCGATGGCGAATCCCAGACAGAAGGCGATGTCTCCGATGGCGTAGACGCCGCCGTAGACCCCCGAATGTCTGATGTCGACTAGAAAGCCAAGCTCTGGCATCATACTGGAGTCAACCATGCCGATGCCGAACCCAAACGCGGCCATGGGCAGAACCAGGTGGGAGAGTTGGGTGGCGAACGGAACCTGACAGAGACGAAGAGCTTGTTTTTCTTTGTGACGCGACAATCGCATACGTAAGCTATTATAAGTTGGACAGCAGTAAAAACACTGACTTGTTTTTCTGGTGTTGATACGTCCGACCGGAATCACTCACTCAAGGAGGTTGTGACGCCGAAATTGGTCATCACAGCCAAGTTGAGTGAGTGCGCCCAGCCGAAGTTGCCGCCGGCTGCGATCTTCTTTAGTCGATTACTTTCACGTCTTTGTCATTCGTGCACCGTCTAAGTAGTTACCAAGAAGAGCGCTAGTCCGATGACAATCATCCCTATGAGCGATGCCCTCCACCGGCCCATCTTATGCCCCAGCGGTCCAAACAGGTTGGTCCCGATCAAGTATGAGATCGAGGCGGGCAGGAAGGCCACGCCCTCCTCCCACTTCTTGGCGCACATGTTGCCCATCATGAAGATGGGCAACGACGGCTCCAACATGCCCATGCCCATGTTGGCGAAGGTGATGGCGCCTGCGTGATGCTTTGTTAAACCTTCACTGTCACGGATTGCTTCAGCTCAGCTCGTGCCACTCACCTGAGGCGACGAGAATATAAGGATCTGAGATCAGTGCCATGAGGCTGGGCGGAACGTCCTCACTCTTGCTCACGGTCGGTTGGAGCACCAGCATTTGCAGGGCTAAAACAGAGCAGAGTGAGATTCGCATCGGCAACACAAAGTCAGCATGATGACTGCTCTCACATCCATCCAGCAGCGCCAGGAAAGACAGTACGAGAAACGGGGCTGACTTCCCCACGAACTCGTACATGACCCCACCGAAGGGCGGCCCAATGAGCACGCCCAGCGCCAGGCCCCCCAGCGCTAGCCCCATGGCGTTTCCTCTTTCCTTGTCGTCGGGATAGCACTGGGCCAACATGCCCATGCCTGTGGGAAATACTGCAGTGTTGTACATGGAATTGAGTGACGGTGACTAGCGTTATCAGACGACCCAAGATGATCTGCAAAGTTCATGACCAGGCTTTCGCAACATGCGTTTCACTTACCTGCCACGCTGGAGCATGACGACCCCACTCCTTGCAACGCCCTGGCGAAGAACAACACCACGTAGCTCCGACTGAAGGCAAAAACTGAAGCGGTGGGAGAGAGAGTGATGAGGAGCAAGGAGTGATGTCTATTGCGTTCAACATCACATCCCCTGCAGACTACTGTATAGCAGAAGCCAGCTTAATTTTCTGTAGTACTTCTGACAGTGGACGCTGCATAACATCCAAGTTAGCATCGTGTCGGCCTCGCCTGTGGACAGCGTTGACGAGGAGGAAGCTTCTGCTGCCGCTCTCTGCGCTACTCCAAGAGGGAGGACATTCACAGTCGATAAATTGGTGAAACTCGTTCTACGAGTACTCGTACAAGCATGTCTGTACTCTGTGTGCGTAGGTGCGTGAGCGAGCGAGCGAGCGAGCGAGGGTGGGGTGTGGGTACAACTCAGAGTAAACAGCGCCCAAATCATTTCGACCCTTTGACAACTTACTGATGGTGGAGAAGAACATGATGACGAAGCCGAAGAACATTGGTATGCTGTAGCCGATTCTGAAAAGACCCAAGATGTGTGTGTGTGTTAAGAAGGAGATCGTTGATCATATGATGAACAGCAGTCTGGCTACAGAAAGGTGCTGTGTTCTGACAAAATTACATGACCAATCATTTTCCGTTCAAGGAAATTTACTGTCGATGACATCACACAGCTTCTTCAACGTCTCAGCATTTTTATCAGGACAGGCACTTTTCCTATCGTACGATGCTTGTCTGAAGCTTGTGCTGAACTGTGCACAAACAGTCAGTACTCGCATGTTGTAAAGCTGGTACTTGATCTGATTTTCGGCACTTTTGCCAAATGCACCTGTGACCCAGGCTTAAGTATGATGAAACCTGGTCAAATGTATTTAAGACTGCTTCACCCAACATGGGCTACAGCCTCGCAAGGTGGTCCGAGATGGAGCTCCTTCAGCTAGGGCACTGGTCCATGGAGGCCTCAATTGACATTTAGCTTCCTTTGTGGCAAGACCGGGAAAAAATCAATCAGTCTCTTTTTTCGCGTTTGTGTAGTAAAAAGAACTTTCTCACTTTACTTTATGTAGTGGAAAGATTCTCCACCGCGCGGTTTTGCAAATTGCGCCATGGATATATCTGTCATAAAAATGTAAAACTAATTTTTGCCGATTTCGTAAAAATGACACTGAAAAAGTTGTAAAAGCACCTGTAATTATCAGCAAGCGCTGCGTAAAATTACAAATTTCCTAATCATTGAAAAGCGCTGTAATTGCCCCTTGATGAACTTGATAGCCCTCCGATAGTTTCAAACCTGACCTTGCGCCCTCAAGTCCCATCTTTGGTCAACACAGAGCTATTTTACAGGAAGGAAACATATAATTGTTGGTTAACAAAGATGACCTCCTTAACAGAAGTGTTGAGGAAATATTAAAGTATGAACAATGCTTAAAGCATTGCCCAGACCTATTGCTGTACACGTGTACGTACCGAATGAAAACGTTTCTGATCAGTGTAGGCCGAGTACTCAAAGGTTCCCGGAACATAGTTCTCTCTCCTTCCAGTGCAGATTTTTGCATGGGCAGTGAATACGTTGAACAGTTTGGCCATAACACTGAACTCATCGCTAATGTTTGGGGTATGAGAGCGTCTTACTTGTTTGTGAGTGGTCCCACGAATGGGTTCGCGATGAGTTGCACCACGGCCTTCGAGGCAAGCATGACTCCCACCTCAACGTTCTCGTGCATCAGGTCTTTTTGCTTCCCCGTCTTCTGCACCTCCCTCGCTCCTTTGGCCTTGGACGACTTTGCCACCGTCGTGGTGGCCACCGTCGTTTCTTCCGCTTCCTCCTCCGCCACCTCCTCCTCCGCCATTTCCTCGGCTGCCAGGCCGGGCGCCGCAAGCACCTCTTCAACAATACTTGGCGACTGCACATCTTTCTGACAATGGGGTGTAGTTCTGTTGGTTTCGTTTTGGTGTCGGATCTCGTAAAGAAACTCTGGTATGATTGGCACTGCAGAGAGAACAGAGAGAAGATATGAACGGACCAGGACCATCCGTCGGTATCAGTCCTTCTCCCATGGGTGTGAGGGGGACGTTGACAGACACGCGCCATTTGAGGGACAGCAGCAAAGGGACCGCATTACGCTCGATAACATTCATGGAGAGCTTCCTCTCTAAATGGAAATGCCCAAGAAGAAAAACACTGACAGCCCCGACTTGTTGCATCTGTGCTACATGAACGTTGACATGTCCATGTCCGCAGAGACGTACTTGTCGGCACTCACATCCCGCCGGCTAGAGGCTTTGTAGTGGCTTCTTTGGCCGATCATCACGTCTTTGGCGGCTGCGTGCGCCACCCTCATGAAAGAGCATTAGCAGAGCTGAGTACGATGGGGGGAGGGCGAGAGAGCGCGAAGAAACCATTGTTGTATAGAGAAGAGGTCCGAAAGAGGCGGCAGGAGTAGAAAATGGCTTCCCTCCAGAACCGGTCTCTTAATGACAAGAGAGTCTGCATCGACTGCTGCAGCTCAAAAGAAGTGGGGCGCATTATTATAAGGAAATAGCCGCCATTTTCTAGCGGTCAGTCAGGAAATAAGGAAAAAGAGAGCAGCTTTCCCCTGATTAAATCGAAAGAGGGATGCCAGCAGAGAGCGAGAAATATGTGTGTGCCAGGCTGATGCGATGAGATTCAGATCCTAATTTTAAGCAGGAGAGGGAGTAAAGCAATGACAATCGATTTGCTCATTCGCTTTCCATCCCGCAAATGGAATTGCGGCATCACTCGTGCTGTAAAGTGGCTGCTCAGGGGGTCCATTTACTTAAGATTACACAATTGTGCTGATTAAAACTCACCAACCGTCGTTAACAACATGTTATCCAGCAGCAGGGCAATTGCCACGATGACGAGGACGAGCTTGGGCGAGCCCCTGGCCTCGTAGAAGTACGCGCCGATGCGCGTGCGACACACGTAGTCGGACGCGACGCCCATTGTTAAGGAAGGAGGAGTCCCCACTGCAAGAGAACTTATCTTTTGGGGGGATGTATGTGTCCATGTACGTGTACGTGTGAGTGAGTGTGTGTACTAAGTCGAAGCAAGTCATGGGATGAGAGCGATGAATTATGATGTACAGGACTCTCCACTCAAGTCAAATGCTGCTCTCAAAACTTTGGCTCCGACCATCGCACTCACCCATGGATTCTCACACGCTTTTTTATCATTCTTAACTCGCATTAGAGGACTCAAAGTGACCAATCATTTAATGTCACCTTAATGCTCTTCCTACTTTCTCTTCTGGGCAGCCCAAAAGTTAATCCGTTAACAGAGTGGGTGGGGAGGGAGAAGAAACTTCTTCTCCTTCACAGAACTTCCATCTCGCCACTTATTTTTGATTGAGCGGATCTGAACAATTGGTGATGGTCCGACAGAGACTCTTTGACACAAATGGCGAGCTCGTTACGATTTCTGGGAGATAATAATGTCTCGTACGTACTACGTAGTCTTGATGGAGCAATGGCAAGCTTATGCCACTCCCTCACCCGAGCACTGGACGTTGCTCCCTATTATGAGGAGCAGCAGCTCAAGGGTGCAGCACAGATATTGCCTGGTATGAAAGCCAGAACCCAAAGAGTCGTCACGCCGCATTGTGACAACAGGTGCACTGGCCGACATCATCTTGTTGGCCAACGTGAGGAGGGGGCAGGAGGACATCTTTGTTTTTGCTCCCTGCTTTCGTGACTGATAAATCGTAGTCCCAAGAGAGCTTAAAACCAGGATCGTCATTTCCTATTTGGTACTGACGATCCCCTGTTTTCTTCTGTCCTGGTCCTTAGACGAAATTACTGCGAGGAGTAGAGCACTCGTAAGCTCTCTTTTTTCCTTCTATGAAAACAAAAGCAATGTTTTTCCACCAGTGACATGGGTTGATGTCACTTCTTTTCTCCCGAAATTGCACAAAGACACACTGAGGAGGGGAGAGAACTCGACTCTCTTTTCTTTCCGTGTGTGTATGTACAGCGATCTTAAATGTATACGCGACTAAACGCACCCATAATGAAATATCCTAGGAACATTAGTATGGCAGCAGCTCCCCCCCCCCCTCCTTTTAGCCATAGCTGTCATGTTTGGCCCATTGTCTTTTGATCTCCTCACGCTTGTGATGTAGGATTAAGGAATGCTTTCTGTATGCACGGGGTCGACTGTGACGTTGTGCCAAGGATCAATATCATGATGTCCAACCTGATTTCGCCCCACCGGGAGGGGACCGCGTCCGTCCGTCCCTTCAAGTACAGACGCCCTCCCTCCACCAACACGTGATAACCATTTCAGACTTTCCACAGGAAAGTCAGCAGCGTCACATTCCTCCATGTCACGGCAAGTGCGTTATTGCCGGACATTTTCATATAACCGCCACCCCATTCATTCTTATGCTCGCATAATGAAGACTACTCTCTTATGACGAAATCAGAATGCCTTGCAGTCACTTCAGGAATGTGGCTCCCCGTAAATGAAAAGAAAGACCCGTGATGCTCTTCATTCATCCTTTGCCAATGCTTACAGGAGAACAGTTATACGGGGTATGTAGTGCATCAGTCACTTGCCCAGTTTTTTACCCATCCACCCACCAACCTAAAGCTGTCGCTCGCCCGGCACGTTTATTGCATTCTTGGCATTATCAGAGATGGGGGTCGGGAACGTGGGATGATTTGCAGGGGGCTAAATAACTTGCTTCAGTGGTACAGGGGTCGACATTGCTAAGCTGTACGCGTGTGGTGTTATAACTTCATACTCAGTGATGCTCCAGAGAGCAAAGCTACCTAAATCTCTGTGGTCACACCACACTTCTTAGAGGACTACTCGTAGTCCGTGTAAGTGCGGATGCATGCATTCTGCCCCCCTCCCTCCTCCGCTCCCTCCGCTCCCTCAGTACCCCTAATAACCATTAGAGTTACCTGAGGGTATCTGTGAGAAATTGGTCCTGAAGCCCCGAGGCTGTTTGCACCCCGCGAGCAAGAATATGATGATGTGCAGGAGATTGTGTATGAACAGATCTGCTGCTCCTTCCGGTGGACAATCGTGCACCCGCTCAATGGCGCTGATCTCGACCGACTCCGTGTTCATAAACGGAATCGTTGTTGACATGCACAGTATGGACATAGTCGTTGCACGTAAGCACGAGAACGACGGAGTACGCGGAGAACACGTACGCGCAGGACTGTATCGAGCGAAAGTGTTAATGCGAGGAGGAAGAACAAGAGACGCTTCAAAATGGCATCAGTTGGGTGCCACAGCATTCTGACGTATGACACGTGCACACCCCCAATTCGAGCAGTACTTGCGACGGTCGCATGCACGTGAATAAGTATTGTACGTAATAAGTACTCCCATGAAGTGCTTTCACTCGCAAACTGCTGCGCTGTACGGACGTGTCGTTTAAACGTCATATTTGCACCATAGGTGCATCCGTAAGTCCTTGCTCTGTACGGTATAGGTGCTACACGAGCCATACCACGCAACGTCAAATTTCTAAAACGGTACTCGGAATGTTGATCATCTTGCTTCTACTGGACAAAGCCTCCTGCTTCTCCTGGCACAAGTAAATTGCCTTCGTTTCCAACTATCTCACGTCTTATATGACTGACTCCATCAGATTCCCCAGAGGAATCAACAACGATAACGACTACAGAGCGAGAAAGGCTAATCAGTCGTTGACGACGGCAACGACGTCGCCGGAGGGGTGCAAAATAATCATCGCAGAATTACGCCAAATAACTTTGCACGTACCTTAGCCTTCGTCGTTACTTCTTCCAGCATCCTCCACCCTTCTCTGGCGCCATCGACGAGGCAAGAGATAGTGTCTCCCCTCCACCTTCCTTGATGGGCCTTCTAGAGGCCTCTGCCAGGGAGGGGAGGCCCGCAGGCCTCACCTCCTCCCTTCCACCTCTGCCGCGAGTGGGAGAGGGAATGCGAGGAATGCTTTGGTCCAAGGGACACAAAAAGAAGTTCTAGAAAGCCTAGAGGAGGAGTGCGCGCACTGCGCGTGAGCGACAGTGCGAGAGTGACGGTGGTGCCGACGGCGGCGCCGCCGTCGGCGCCGCCGTCACCGCCGGCGAGCCGGAAAGAGGAGTCATCGGGAAATCAACAGTTTGTTCGAAGGCGTGGAGTTCATTCATATGCCTGGCACTTCTTCCACACTGTACGTACAGTGTGTACGACGATGGACGGGACAAACTGTACGGTACGTACGGTACGACGAAGAAATGTGTCACATATAAGTCGTTGTATTAAATTCGGCTTCATAGTAAGTTAGTTCTTTAACAATTTGATGAGCATGGGCGAGTTCTTGTGCTTTCCCTTGTACTTCCGTCGGTCCACTTCTTTATCTCCTTCGACACTCTTGAAGTAGCCTTGCACAATTTTGGCTAAGACGTCGGTGTCGACGTCGCCCGAGCCCAGGATCAGGTTCGGCCGATCCCAGTTGTCTGCATCTGTTGTTCCCGTGGGTCCCTCCTCGGCCTCGCTCCTTAGCAATTGCTTTCCTAGCTCGATCGAGAGTGTGCCAATGTTGATTTGAGTCCCAATATTGTACGAAGTGGACGAAGAGTCACGCGCAGAGAACCACTCCAGCTCGGGGTAGTTAGACTTGCTTTGATGGCTGGTCCGAAGAAAATCACTCTCCCCATTTGCGTCCTCACCACCGGCTGTCACTGAAGGAGCGAGCGCAGCAGTCGTAGCCACACCGACATCTTGGGCGATCTCGACTTGAGAGACCGTCATATGCCCGGCGAAATCCGGTTTGCTTTGACCTGCAGATTCAGGCGTCTTCAGCGGCGCAAATGTCTCTTTGGATGCATCACCCTGCGGGTCCTCGACGTGGGTCTCTTTACGCTTGTACGGCGTGATCTTGCACTTGCTCTGTCCTTCAGTAGCGAGGTCCGCGAGGGCGTACACGAGCGCTTGAGTGGTCTCCGCCAAGAAGTCGAAGTCTGTCTCGTCAACATCGACGTGACTTAGCTCGTCACAACTTCTGTGATAGCAATTGCGCATGTATCCCCGAAAGAAGGCTAGAACAGAAGAAAAAAAGAAGGAAAGAGGACATTGGCAGCGAATTTCGCAGCGAATTTCGCAGCGAATTTCGCACGATGACGCCCATTGGTGTCCACTGTACGTACCTGTATCCGTGATCATAACAGTTGGGAACGAGTAGTTTGCATCCTTCTCTCGGTAGAACCAGAACCGGGAGTTGTCGCTCTGCCAGAAGAAGGCGTGCTCAGCCAAAAGATCGAGGGATGGAAAAGCGTCCCCGGACAATTTTTTCAGCTCAAACTCCTCTACGCCGAAGTTGTCCCGGTTGAAGTACCTGCGGGGGTAGCACACACGAGAGATGCAGTTCAGTAGAACCATGCAAGGGCACTATTAAGTCCACACATGCCCCGTTTTTTGCGCAAAGAATACTTCAGTCACGAGCAAACATATCGTGCTGGGGTCGCAGCGGACGAGTGGACTTCTGCACCGTGACTTGCGACTGGAGAAGGAGCTTCATCACCCGTCAAGTGCATGACTCCGTGCTGATTAGATTTAGCCAATTGCCCTCCCATCGAAGGTATTAAACAGTCACAGTCAGAGTAAACACACTAAGTGAGAACGATTACGTAGGTCTACGTTGGTGGTCAAGGCAAAGGTTTCAAGCTTGAAGCCCAAAGCTCGAGGCCAGCCCAAGCATTTGACTCGCTATAAGGTCCGCTTGGCTGGAAAGGGTGTAACAAGACGTCCCTGGGGCATCGCAATGAATTTTGCAAACTATCAGGTGTGGACTAACCAAAGCTTGGTCTTTAGTTCAAACCAGAAATCAATGGTTTTGCTTCTCCTTCGCTCCGTTACTTCATACAATTTTGATATGTGTACTACTTATATACGCGCAGCTGGGAGAGAAGCACTTTACACCCGATTTTGGATTCTGCCGCTAGAGGGTGATGACGACACAAGGAATGAAGGTTTGGGGTTTTGGTGGGGGGTGGGGGAAGGGGGGGGGGCGCCCGAGGGTCGTCAAGGCCTGAGAGTGGCTGAATTGAAAGAGGGCATTAAGGCCTTGCCCAGCTGTCCGTTTCTAGTTTAATGCCTGTTTTCTAGTTGAGAGCCTGTTTTTATTTACCATCTGCTTGTCGTGTTGGAGTGATGGGAGTATTTGCTGGTATTTGCCGTATGTAAAGTACATAGTGCATTATAAAGTAGTCACAGGGTGCGGTAAAGTGACAACTTTAGTTGGAACACCTAGTAAAGCTCTATTTGACTGGTCAAAGCTAGTAAAAAAACAGCCCGTCAACTAGAAAACGGGCATTAAGACGAGTGTGCGCAGTCAACATTACATTTCGTCATGTCTTTTTTGCTAAGAAGAAGACACAACACTGTGGAAAGGTCAATAATGCTAAAAATTGAGTGGTCCTCAAGCAAAAGTCGGGTTCATATTAGTTGCCAAGGAGAGTTTCAGCATTGAAGAAATGAGTTACCCTAGGACAAAAGTGTGTTTGAGTCCAGCTTTAAAGGACATTCTTAGCTTGCCATAGAGGGCTAAACCACATTTCTAGCTCAGTCCGATCAAGTTATGACCATACAAAGTTGACCACATTTGGAGAAAAAATGACTGCTTGATGCATGAGCATTGGACAGTAAATAAGACTGGGCGATACTCGTATCGGTATCGGCGATACCGATACTCACCCTGTATCGTGTATCGACTCGGCAAGTTGAATATCGTATCGTGTATCGGCAAATGCCATCAACTCATGCTTGCTGACCTCAATCAAAACAAAAATCTGGAAGAAACCGGGAAAACCAGGCCTCCTTTAGTAATGCTTTTTAAGGCTCAAGTCAAGCTAAAAAAATCTGGCTCGAGCTGGCTCGGCTCGGCTCGTACTTTTATGAGTCAAGCCCAACTTGTAACCATCACTAGCCTGCTTTGCTTCTCTTCTTCTTCAGTTTGACTTCTCAGTGAGTATCGTCGTGGACAAGTTTTTTGACCAAATGCGATACCCAATATGTGTTTTTATATCGTGCATCGACTCGTGTATCGCGATACTCTTGCCGGGTCGACTCGTGTATCGACTCGTCAAGAAATTTGGAATGTCGCCCAGCCTTAACAGTAAATAAGAGTCACAAACAGCTTGGTGGGAAAGTCGTGGTGGTCAGATCTTAGTAGAGCCTTTAACCACTCCTAGGTAAAACATATAAGCCGTGTGGTCAAGCAATGAAAGATAGACGATATCAGGATATTTAGCACGAAAATCACTTTAAAAAAATCCTGCCATCTTTTTACCATTTAAACTGTATGGTTAGAAATTATGATGCAGTTTTAAATGATTGCACTAAGCAGTGTCCTATATGAACCTAATGACGAGGACAACAATGCAATTGTCTCACTGAACTCTCTGCAACGATTAGAATCATACAACTTGCCACCAAAGTAGTGACACCCTTGAACGCGTGCAAGTGGTGACTATTTTTACCAACAAAAAAAGCACTCACAGTGTGCAACAGAATTGCAAAAAAGTCGCCAAAGTCAAATATGCTCCTCGCTGTGAAACTGTCGAAATGAAATGTTGACTGTAGAGTCGAGAATGTCAACTAGACAGCACAAGGTGAACAAGGCTGATTCACACTGAATATACATGTAACAAACTGTGACAGATTGAACAAGGTGAAATGTGCATTTCTCCCTGCTGAATGCTGTGCTAATCAGGTTTTAATGGAGTCTCTGGAAGTATAGGTCCTGTGGATGAGGTGAGCAGGAACACCATGGTCTGCGGATTTGCTCTGTGTCTGTGTGCGCGTCAAGAGATCCTGGGGTTCAGATCAGAACCTCTTCGAGTATGGGGCGAAGTTCAGGCGCGTGATCGCAAAGTGCAATATTAACGAGCTCAAGGCTGACTTTGTCACTGCCTGGGAAAAGAAGAACTTCGCCATGGCAACGCGCAAGAAGCTCAGGTCCTGTTGCAATGGGCACACGCACTTGAGGATGCAGGGGGATGTACGTGAGAACAACAAAATTTCATCTTATGTCACAGTTTCCACTTCCGCGTCCAACTTCATAAAGAATAAATTTTAGTCTGAATTGGCCTTATTCACCCTGTGCACCTCTTACTTCTTAAACGTGTGCATGAGCCTCTTGTCGCCATCCTTGTTCCGTGCCATGACAGCTATAAAGTCTCCCACCCTTCCTCTTTTTTCGATCCTCTGCACCACGCCGGGCACCAACTCCGACCATCCCAGGGCTACGTCCTGCGACCCCGGTCTCCGGTCGGCATTGATGATGGTGTCGAGGACGAACACTCCGCCGATTCCCCCGCGCGACTCGCGCACCAGCTTCGGCAGGAGGAACTCTCGCACGAACTCGAGGCTGCCGACGCTGCCGGCCTCCTCAGCATCCATCGCCGCGAACAAGATGGAGTGCTTGGCACCCGCCTTCAGGCACGGCGCCGAGGAGAGCACGCGCGCCGATTCCAGGAGGGCCTCCAGACCGGACCCGTTGTCGTTGAAGCCGGTGGTGTCATGCACCACGTCCCAGTGGGCAACAACGATCAGTGGCCGATCTCGAGAGGTAGCAAAGTAGCGGCCAGGCAATATTCCGATGATGTTCATCCCAGCCTCGAAGATTGGTTTCTGGAAAACGAGATTGGGCGATTCTTTTCTCACTTTTACCAGCGGTTGAGATGACTACAACTGCGCGTACGAGTGTACGCACTGCACGTCCATTGTGAACCACCCCGATGCAGTATGAGGCAGCAAGAAGTCCCCTTTGGACTTCCAGGCGTTGGAATGCGCATCATACGGTTCTGTGCTGCATGAATATGAACAATTACTATGTGAGGCATGAAAATTCAAGAGAATCAAGACTCTTGCGCTGCAGGAATGCCAAGTTTTCCAAGTCACTGTTGTGATGCCAAGCTCGGACCGGGTCAGTCCACGGGCACCTAGAGAAGTGCGTGCGTCATGAAGAGAGACCGGAATTTTATAGGAAATTTCCGGGTCGAATAAGTACTTTTTTATGGCACATTAACCGGCAAAATCTGAGAAAATTTTCAAAAAGGCCTAAATATGTCGTGCTGAATGCTGAATTAAATAGCACTTTTACATTAAAATGCAAAATTTCTTCACAGAATTTTGATCACACAGGCAATGAGAGACCATTCGTTGGCAGGGGTGAGATTGCGGCTCCTCCTGGCAAGGATGATCTTGTACACTGGAAATCTTTTCTCCCCATCACGCTTCGGTACTTGCACATCAACGAATTGACCACTGGGGGGGGGGGGGGATTCTCCACGCAACGATATGAATTCGAGGAAGCAGAGTCCCCTGCAGGGGGTTGGGTGACAGAGTTACCCACAAGGAGCCCCCACCAGAGCTCTCTTAGTCCTGGAGGCGCATGATAAAGGGTGTTCCTCTCTAGAGAAATGTTGAGCCCACCTTAATACAGCGGCTCTGAAACTCACTAATGCAATGAAACAAGCTTACATGACTACAAAGATCAACATTCAACCCTTTATATAGTAAAATTCCCACTTCTCTATGAATCAAGTTAGCAGCTCCTAGCAGATCGTACCTGCTTCGCTGGGTGGCAAAAGTTCCTTCCAGCCCATGTTGTTCCTACACACACGAGGTAGAAGCTGCACAATTTTCATCTCCCACCCTATTTTTTTGGAGTATTAAGGTTAAGAAAAATGAGTCCCAGACTGACAAACAAAGCTCTATAACATGATGATTTGAATCAAGTTTTTCCTCGAAAACTCTGAGCAAAGGGTTAATCCCTCGTGGTTTTGACAAGTACTCTCTTCTTGATGAAATTGATAGAGCGATTAAAGACAGTCCTGAAGTCAGTCGGTCGAATGAGCATGGGAAGGTACTTCTCGGAGTTAAGTGTGCATTAACTTCACTTTAACACAATGTTGCCCCGCTCGTCCTTGAAAAAGAGCGTGTCCAATGTTATCATACAAAGTGCTTAAGTCTGCAATTTGTTCCCCCCCCCCCCCAATGATCTATAAAATTTGTAACAAGACACTTTCTTCATATTGTCGTGATCGTTTTTCTACTTAAAATGCTTACATGAAGTGAACCAAAACTCTCGGTCTCAACTTAATTCATATTAACGTTTCCAGTGCAATAACTAATGATTCCATCGCTGTAAAGCAGTACTTTTTGCCCGAGATGAAGCTTGATCAAGTTTGCCCCAATAAAATAAAGTCTACAGGCTTTACAGGCAGGGAGTTGTCATGTGACCCACGGATTAAAAATTCTTTCACCGTCCCAAATTTTCTCCATTCTGCACACGTTATTTTTGGGAGTCCGGTGTGTGTCTCAGGGCACAGAGGTCCGGACAATATAGTTCTCCAGGGAATGAGTAATACCTTTGAACCCGGGCGCACTGCAAAACAGCAGGAAGAAAAGAAGAATGTTAATTCTTGAAATTGCAAAACATTCTACAAACACTCAGTCTCTGCAGCTCGCATTGCTGCCCTCGTGCCTCCCTCGTGCAAGAACATTTCGGGACCTCGTGTTCGTAAAATGCTACTTTGCCAAATGCCAGTAAAGTCCTATTTACGGGGCCTCGTATACTTCGGGTCTCGAGTCAAGACGTACGCTGTCATTGTACCCAGGTGTGTACGTGTAGGGGAAGGAACGCTCACCAGAAGCTCGCCGTCCAGCTCCATGGCGAACTCCGAGATGGCCATCTTGTGCCTGAACTCTTGCATGGCCACGAGGAGACCCAATCGCGCCAGCTTCTTGTACAAGTAGCCGCCGACTTCCTCCCTCCTCGTTGGATGCGTGTAGGCGTTGCGTGGGTGCGTCAGTACCTGGCTCATCTCCACCTTCATTGCGCCAGTGTTCACTCTCAACTCGTCCGCCACTTCTCCAACACTGAGCTCAGCTATCTGACTCTCAACTTGAGAGAATGGATCGGCAGCTACCACGGTTGCCTGGCCAAAGTCCACCTTGGAGGTGACGGCGGCCAGCCGCGGCGGCAGGCGGCTAAATGTGTGAGGCGGCCGCTGCAGCGGCGGGTGCTGGAGAAAGAAGGAGATGCCGGAAGGGTCCCCTGGACGCCAGCGCTCCACCGGCGCAAAGTAGATGCGCATGTAGCGGTAGAACAGAGGACTCTTGGTGGCGTTGACATCCTTCCAGATCTCCGGCCTGGCCGGAGATGGCTGCAACGGCGATATCGACGACGGTATGGAAGCAGAAGGCACAGATGCTAAAAGTGAAGAGGAAGCAAGGGTCCAAGCGAATTAGTTGTTCGTATTTCGTGCAGCATTGAGGGCATGTGTGCAATACAGAATACAGCAATGACGTGGAATTTCTTTGTGTCGTATTGAATCATTTTTTTCTCACTTGTCCCGCTTATGCAGAAAAAAGGTTAGATGCAGAATGATTGTGCTTTCAGTCATGCTCAAGCTTTGTCAAATATTTGGCGAGAAAGTGCTTCTACCTCCAAGAGGAGTACGTGCTTGACCTCCGACAACCAGAGTGAAACGTGTATGGGGAGCACCCGATGCTGCGGTTGCCAACCTACTGCCCGGAGGTCGACTGGGTCGCACTGCATTTGGTCCAACATCCGAAAGGCCTGCCCGCCCTTTCCTGCGGTTTTGGAACGTCTAGTGAGGGTACCACAACACGACCTGCTACGAGGAGGTGCCCGGCGGATCAGCCGAGTTCACTTCCGACTGCAATCGCGGACACACTTGTATCCTCGTCTACGAAGACTAGGGTCTGAAGGTGTTTAGTGGGGCTCAGATTGTGTTTCAAGGTCCCCAAGCTTGACGTGGAGGTGCTCTGCAGACCGCCCTTTCTGGCCTCTCTCACCCCGGACTTTCGCCCGGATCAGGGACAATTTTGTCAACGTCGACACGACGCCGCAGACTGTCTGAACGGACAAGGCCTTCCCCGTCATAGCAGTGGAGATAATGAGTGCAGTTGCGGTTGCAACGGGCCTTTTATCCGGTCTGCCAACGCATTGCTTGTTCGTCGCCAGCAGCAACGATGGCAACGACGGTGCAGACCTCGGGGTCAGCCCGCTACGTCCATGTCGATGTGCATGAGAGGATCATGGGCACGACAGCACGATCGTGAGATGTGACAGATGCACTCACCTTTGGCGGCCACTTCTGCGTAACAGCAGAAGCAGCAACTCAGAATGAAGAAGTGTAAGTTTGCACTGGTCGGAAGCCTCTTTTCCATGTTTCTTACGAGTTCATAAGGATGTCTCTAGTGTCACTTTCTTTCTTTTCACTGCGAATTGGGGAAAAATTTTCCTCCTGCTCCTCCTTGGCTTCCGTTTAGGACGTGATGCGGAACCAACCGCCCGCAAAACCTCCTCGAGCGGACGCGCCGACGCTGACGCTGGCGCTGACGCTGGAGCTGACGCAGGCGACGGCGCCGGAGCTGGCGCTGGCTACATGCACGCGTGCAACGTGATGCAACAGGGTGTGCGTGAAGACACAAATTGATTCGCTCTCGGCTACAAGAGGAGAGGGGAAAAAAAGGGGCCTTCATTTAGTGGGCCCGCGAAAAACACGGCACGTAAAAAACCCCACATGCTAAGCGACAGAAGTTTTTGTCGTTGCTAATGTTATAATTCTCCCTGTTGGGGGCCATGCAGGCGTGGGCGCGCTCATCCATCTTGCTCACTTTGATCAGGCTGAAAGCATGACCAAGAGCAACCAAGTGAATGAGCGTGCTTAATGCGCCGCCGCTGTGGCAACAAAGCTCGGTCGGCAACCTCCCCATAATAAAGGTAATCAGCTGAAGAGATTGCGAACAATTTATTTCACGGTGCATACGGTACGTGTGCATTCCAACTTGCTGTCGTCTCTCACTGCCAACACACACTAGGCTGTTCGTTCCAAGAGAGGTATTCTTTGGTTTTATTCTCTGCAGTCTCTTTTGTGCAGTGATGAAGGTAATGGATCCTTGTTTAATTTAGACAACAATGCAAAGCAAAGCTCGTTCAACAGCATCCTCGGCGGGGGCAACAGATTTCACGTCTCTTCCAAGATGTTCCTTGAGTACTAGGTCAAGTGGGGCTTCATCCGAGCGTGTGTTATGGTTTTCCTCCGGGTGAGCTTGTGTTTGTTTGTTTGCGTGAGCGTGTGTGTGTGTGTGTGTGTGTGTGTTGAAAGGGGGGACCGAGGAAGAAGCACTGGAGTCAAGAGGGGGAAATCTCTTCCCCACCCCCCGCAAAAAACTTGTCTCAAATCTTTGAGAGAAACCAGCAAGACAAACACTTGTGCAGGATCACATCGACTGGTCCAGAAGGTGAGGCAAACGTCCGTTGTTGGCGCTCTTTCCCGCCGCGGAGGCAGTATGAATCTGAAAGACAAATATAAGAACGTCTGATGAAAGACCTTTTGTGCAAAGTGCCACTACCGTTTCTCTATCTCGTTTTCTTTTCGCCACCTCACACAGTATTGGAATGTTGTTTCTCCTCCCCCCCTCACGTTATGTGTTAGCATTCAATATCTCCGCGTCAGAGCAGAGATATCAAATCTTCCTTTCAGCCTGCTTAAAGCCCTGCTTTGCTGGAGCCAAGATACGAGTGCATCCAACTCTTCATAGAAGAGTGAAGAGGCTCTGGTTGTTGGAGAAAAGAGGTGTCGGCGCTGCTTGTCCGCTCTTTTCCCCGGATGTCAGGCCAGGAAAGAGAGAGAATAGGACCATGCTGAACAATGACACATTACGAGCTTCTCTTGTGCGGACGTCGAGAGAAGCATTTCTTGCGCAAACAAATCGCAACAGACTAAGAGGGATGTTGAGTATTTACTGGGCGAAAAAAATTGCGACGCGAAGGAGACGTCGAGAGGAGAGGGAAAGAAATATCGGAACATTTGGTTCGTGGCTGCGCACTTTGTCAGATCAGCTTAAGCTTGCTGTGCATATGTGAGTCTACGCAGCAAGCCAGAGGTTAGAGAACTCTGACCTGCCTGTTCATTGGGGGCAACTCGGACAAGTAATGCCGATTTGGGCACCAATTCGGTTTTCGAAAAATCTCGGGGTTGTTTTTGAGAATTTCAAAAAAACGTTAACCGGCGCTTTGAGGCTACATCTGACTGCACCCATTGATTTCAGTCACTGGGTGCGTGGGATGTTTCTTGTGGCTGATAGAGTGAGCACGCAAGAGGCATCAATGGCCGAGTGCTTTAGAGATCCCCTCAGTCTGGTGACAAAAAACCCTCAGGCGCAGAAAGCCCGTTCACCTTAACCAGATGTTGGCTGCAGCGACTGCAGCAGGGCCAGAAGGTCAAGATGCTGGGACTTGACAGCAGATGCAGCGCACAGATCGAACTCTTTCTCCTCGTCCATCCTCCTTTGCATGACACAACGACCATGCGCACTGGGCCTTGGGCCTTTCCCTGGGCTCAGAAAGAGACCCTCAATAGGACTTGACCACGTTCAGGTCGCTCCCTTTGTGTGATCATCTGTGCCACTACTGCCACACATGCAGCTGCATACAAAGCAGTGAATGCAGCGTACGCGTGCAGCGTGGAATGACTTCACTTCTTCAGACACACTACGCACTGCAAGAAGGTGAAATGGCGGTTGTCGAACGCAAAAAACTTGTCTGCTTCACCGGCTTGGGTAAGAACAGGGAGACGAACGAAGAAGATTTCTGCCATTCCTTGGAATCTTGGACTGTCAGCTTTCTTTTCTTAACAGGCGACCACACTGATATTTTCTAGAGAACTGGCTATGAACAAAGTTAGTACCAAACTTCGTACTCGGAGCCGACGGGGGTAGCATCTCTGTGGATTGTTGCTTAGATTCATTCACGAATAGCACAGACTTGACTGTGAATGAGAGGTACCATAGTGCTTGAACACTCGAACACCACTTAAACACAGGGGCGGCGCAGACCATCGCCCCTCCCGCCTTTTGCACTTCTGTCACAGTACCTGTCACAGAGACCTCTTAAGCAGAACTTAGGGATATGAAACTCTCATTTAAGTGAAGCAGACTAGACAAATGGTAGTTTTCCTCACAAGGAACGAACTACATAAGTTGTATAAAGGGCCAACTATGCATTGTACAGTTGTTGGACAAGTGCCGGGTGTGTCATATATCCTAATGACGCTACTCCAATGAATGAAAACTGTGCAACTTGTCTAAGGGCATATTAGGTTTGTTTCCTAATGCCAAATGGTGAATGGTTTTTTAAAAGCCTATTTGATTAAAAAAATCAACTGACCTTTTATTGCCATGCTTCAGTTGTCAATTTCGGCCCATGAGGAATCAGACAAACAAGCAGGACAATAAAAAACTTTTTTTGAATATGCCATTTTCTTATGCTAAACAATCCCAAGTTCCCGAGTTACATAAGTCGGTAGAAAAAAATGAGGACAATAAAGTCTTTTCTTGATAGAAATTTCAGCATAAAAAAGTCGTTTAGCTTAAGAATAAGCTTTTCTTAACCCCCTCTCTGGCAATAACGTTCAATAACTTAACTTCACTACATGACGAAGTATTCAGATTGAGAAGGCAAAATTAAACACACTTTGATTTGGAACAGAGCCGCAGTTTAGATCTAGAGAGTAAGTAAGCAGGTCTCATCTTAAACAATCTTGTGTACGGTGTCTATAGGCAGAGAGGGGACCCAAAAACTGATTTGTCCTTCATTTCATTTCACTAGAATGTCCTCTTGTCTGGATGACGACTGGACTAGAATGTCGACTAGACCTTCTGACTGGAAGGTCTTGCAACAAATATAGCACGCAGAAAGAGATAAAAAAGTGTAGAGTAATCCTTATGCAAAAAGTTTGCCTCCCATTTGCATATACCAATTGACCCTTAACATACGTATACTTTAGGGACCAAAAATAGCAGCTCAAACATCTTGCTTTAACTTTACTCACACTTGCACTACAAAGCCATGCTGCACTGCAAATGAAAACTAAGACATCTCTAAGTCTTACGTATTTTATGCCATTTTGAGCAAAGCGTGACGCAAAGCTGGTAAACGAGGCCCACGCGGACTCACAAAATAACAGTACGCACCGGGTATTATTTGCACAACTGCATCTCTACATGACTCAGGATGAACTTTTGGGTCTCTGACCAGATCCGCATTTTCTTCGCTCAAAAAGTGCTTTCTTTAGGGTTTTTGCCGGTGCTGCTGCCAGCACAAGAGGTTAAGTGATACATTTTCCTCTTTCCAGACTAGTCTTGCTTAAGCAGCCTGCTTATGTCAGAAGTGTGTACTTTGGTGGAAGAGCTGGACGCGGTCACTGCAGTTCTGTTGTACGAGGTCCTCTAAGAGATACCGTGTGATGCACCCAAATGAACGGAGCGTAAGACTTATGACTTTCTCGCACGGATTCATGGAGGCAAATACTATGCACGCACCTCAATAGTGGGCATGACTGTGGCGTTGGGTTGAACCGCTGAAGGCATCCCAGCGCAAAAGTTAAGGTCCGAGAGAGCGGTGAGCGGCATGGACGCCGCCCCTGGCGTTCGGCAGAAACCTGCGTCGCCCCCCGGCGTCGTCGCCTGCTGCTGCTCGTTGAAGATCGTTGTCTGGCTCGAGTGCATGGAGCCAGTGCAGTCCTCGCTGTGTAATGAGACATATGTAGTGTGTGCACATGTACACATCCAACAGCGGCATCTTTTACGGGGGTAAAGTATCGAGCTGGGCCAGCGATCGCAGGTTGAAGTGACCCTCACCGAGTCATTAAGTAAAGGGAGGAAATTTGTCTTTAGCGGTTATGGACACGACGAAGGCTCTCTACTGTATGCAGGCCTTTTTTATTATCCACTCATGCTACGGTGCCCAAAGCTTCGTTGAAGGCGTGAAGTCGCACAAGTTACGCACCTCTTCGCGTTTGCGTCTAGTGGCAGCGGCTGCACGTTGAAGATGAGCAAGCCCCAAAATACCATGGTGATCGCCACGAAGTAGAGGGAGTTGAACTGGAACAAAAAAAAGCGAACAGATTCTTCTTCTCCCTCCACGCGGAATGCCTCTTGTCCGAGTTCGCGGAACCTCCATGACTCTCCTCACTGACTAGTTGCCTACCTTGTAGTTGAAGAAGAGCATTCCCGCCGCGATGGAGTAGAAGTCGGTGGCAAGCAGCGACAGGCTGAGTCCTGCCGACGACGACAGCCTGAGGGCGAAGGAGGTGCAAGCGATCCTCGCGAAATGAGCGACCGAGAGCGCAGCCAACAGCACACCAATCTCCCAGAGCTCCCAGCGCACTTCTAGCAGGCTTCCGCGCTCCAACACGGCTCTGGAGGAAAGAGACATGAGAGTGATGTGGGTGAAGTCGCCCTCCGTGCTGCACGCTTACATCTGCACCGCCGTGATAATGGTGCCGAAGAAGCCCACAAGTCCCAGGAACTCTGTCGCATCGTAGAATCTAACCGCGTGCTCCAGCCCGATGAGAGAAATGCCCGATAGGCAGGATCCGCTCAGAGTTAACATGTCGCCAATCAGGCGATCCTGGCCTGTAAAGCAAACAGAAAGAAATGCCAAAATACACACGTGGACGCACTTCTCCATCCGCCTGCTGCTGTTATTTTTCCAAAGTTGAGAGCGCAAAGCTTGGCCTGGCCGTGGAGGAGGACGTAAAAAGAGTGCCCTAAGGCATGAAGAACTAACTGACTGCAGACTGAAAAGTTTTCTGCGTTGGGCTGACACCCAAAAAGTTTAATAACAAAAAAGTGGCATCTTTCTTGTTCAAATACAGTTAGGAGCTTTGCTCTCGGTATGCTCGGTCTGCACACACTGACGAAAAGACTGTGTGTGTGCAGACTTTATATGGAGATAACCGACAAACATTCTGGTCCACGTAGAAGGAGAGCGATATGCGCCAACAGCCTGAGGTCGGCCAGAGAGACTTGAAGATGTCGTCCGCGTTCTCATTCAGTCCATCTCATGACTGGGCACTGGATGGAGGCGTGAGCTCCCAAAAAATTAATGCACATTATAGCTGAGATCCTTTTGCAGGAGCAGAAGTTTGAAAAAAGAGCTGTCACGCGTGAACATTGGCCATGCTCTTGCCTCCTAAAGTCAGCTGGTTCAGCTGCTGGTCGACATATCAGGAGTTAGAGAGGCTCTTGCAGTCCATTTTGGCACTTATCTATGACTTTATCTTCAGAGAGAGGGGGAACGAAGAAGACTACAGCAAGGCGGGACCCTCTGGGACGACAAATCTGATTTCTCTACACGACGCCACTTCTGTAGCATGCAGTATGACAAGTCTCTGTTACGCGGACGTCCTTTGAGGGGAGAAAGCAAAAATTAAAGCATTGTACTACGACGACGTGTTCTCGAATGAGATGAAATGGACGAACTGGAGTGGAGTGGAATGCCTTACCTCCTGCCGTGACGCCTCCTTTTCCGTCCTCGACGTCCACCCAGACGATGGTGACGACGGACATGAGGGCGAGCGCCATCCCTCCGATGTGAGTCAACTTGTAGCGGTCGCGGAGGAGCAGCCACGATAAGATCAGAACCGTCGGGATGGAGAAGCAGTCCAGCAGCTATGGACGTAGGTAAACGTATGTAGCGTGTGCGTTCAAAAACGACTGCAGCAGTATAAAGCAAGAAAACGTTGTAGTATTCACACAGCATACGCACTAGCACATCTAATATCTAGGGTATCCAGAGTTTGCGACGTCCGCACGCCCGCGCTTTAGCTTGGCGTGAGGTTGATGCAGGCTCCTTTATCGCTTTCGAATGTGCAGCCTCTGAGAGAGCTTCCCAGGACTCTTCTTCACGTAAATTTCGAGGATGAAGATGTCTGCAGTCGAGTTCGTGCGCCCGTTGACAGACAAGGAAAAGAACCTTTTTTCTTCATCCTTTTCCAGCTCATAAATCAGCGCTGAGACGTGCATGCATGCATGAAAAACACGCGGAAGCAGCAAGGAACAACTCTTCTTTCTGTTTTCTTCGTCATTGTTGTGACAGATTGGCCCTCTCTTGTTCTCCCCACCTCCTTCACTCCTATTTCATCTATCTCTGCGTGCGTGTGTGTGAATGAGTGAAGACTCGTGTGCAGCATGCTTGACAGAGACACTGCTGACAGAGGGAATGGAGACAAGACCGAGTAGAAGAAGCTCAGGAAAGACCGGGCAGAACAAAACGATCATAGGGGGGAACACCTATTCCATGGCCAGCTGTCGGTCCAACGGACCTTGGATACATCTTTCATGGCATCTCCTGGACCCGCACACAACAGTGCAGCTTGGGTTTGCTGAGGTCCACCCGCCAAGTGCGGAGAAAGCGCGTCACATGATGCTAATGCGCGCAAGGTAAACGTTCTAGGCTTAAACATGCCCCAGAAATAAGCTTCTGGTGGCGAGGGAAAAGGATTCGCGGTCGCCACAAGAGCGACGCCTGCTAGACGGTGCGGTTAACTGGTGTTATCCTTACCCAGCACTGGGGCAATGATAACAAAAGTTGTCGACCTCATAGCTCCTTCGTATACTGCGCGTATACTGTGTATACTCCTTCGTATACTGTCTGGTCGGCAGTAAGGAAATCTGTTATCTAAAAACAACACTCATCTCGCCACACGTCCACAAAAGGCTTTCTCTCCAGTGCTGGAGGACCACAACATTACGTGCAAATTTCCTGCTGCAACGAACAAAAGATGGTGTTGAGATTCTGGTAGTGCGGGGATTGATGCCAAACAGGTGCCAAATTTGCGCGCCAATCTAGTGGTCGTACGAGAAGCTTCTTGTTCATCGTCTCTCTCAATGAGGACGTGGTGGCAGTCATCAGCGGGCTGTTTTTCACGTCGTCAGTGCCGAATGCCGACGCTGGAGTCGTCGTCGACACCGACGTCGGCGCGCTCGCACAAATAAGGTCATCAGCATCGCTACATCAGCGAGAAAGAGAGAGCAAGACGACGTTGGAACTGCACCATAACTGCGTCTGCAGGACTGTCATATGTTGTGTCCCCGGTGGACGACGTGAGCCTGTCGTGAATCGAGTGAAGGGGGGGGGGGAGGGGAGAGAAAAAGCGACATCCGACGAATCCACATCGGGCCTCGCTGTAATCCATTTATCCTACTCCATCGAGCGTCTCTTAGAGGACGCCTAACATAACTTTCTTGTTCACCACGTGCCAGAGTGTGTGCGCGTACTTGGTCTGTGTGTCATCATGCACGCACATGTACATATATGCACATCCACGTCTAATCCAGCTTGATTGTGTGTGACAGCGTCGTGTCAGGAAATTGATCACACCAATGTAGCCCTGAAACGTGTGGACACTTCTTTGGGGGGGATGAGGAAGGAGAAGAAGCTGCTGTTGTCGCTCGAGGTCGCACTGCTGCGTGATTAATTCAGTATGGAGTACCAAGTACAGGAGAGATATCAGCCAGGACGGTGGAGGAGTCGAGATCGCTCTTCTTCAGAATTCACAAGGGACTTTCCAACACGGCTTTAATGCGCAATGAAAAGAAGTCGAGCGAATCCTAATTAAATATCCTATCCGGAGGTGTCTCATCATCCCTTCTTTTTTTTCCAATTTTCTGACGCAGCGTTTTCGTGCTAGATTCAGGACTTGGTCTCGCATTTCTTTTCTCTCTTTCTCTTCTTGGAGTTCCATCTCAGGGTGACGTCCTTTAGTACTACCTACTCTATATATGCCTTGTCAAAGAATCGAGAAGTCAAGAAAGAGGCAATTGAATTTCAAGCAAGAAAGTTCAGATCGAATCCTCTTCTTTGCTAGGGTTGTCAGCAAATTTCTCCAAACTTTCCCCCCCCCCTCGTGCTGCTCCTCCTTCAAAGAGACAGTGGATAGAGCGCCATAAAGCAGTGCCACTCACTGAACGACTACGTACGTACCTGCGGTGCGTTGCAGCCGGCTCCGGGAGGTACGCACTACTGTATTGGTCCTGTACTTTCCTAGGACGCCACCATTTTTAGATTAAGTGCCCCTTTCATGCCCTCCAGCGGGTGGTTATCTGGGCTTGTACGGCGTGCAGCAGGACACTATGCACAAACGATGTGTGCGGGGCCGGCAGAAATTTCTCAAAATGTGGTGTCAAGCTGCAAATGTGGCATCAAATCTTGAGGTGGAGGCGTAAAGCTGAAAAGGGCATTGACGTCAACACCACGTTACTGCCATCAGATTGATATAGTCCTGTCAGGACGTAAAGTGTCTCTTAATGCAGAATTGTGCATCAATCGTATACATCATTCTCGTCGAGTTGCTCTTTCCACGCGGGTTGGGAATTTGCGTTTCCCATTCCGTTATGTTCAACATGGCGTACCGTAAAGTGTCGGCCCATACGGCCAGGCGATCCAGCGTGTTTTAGCATGGTGTAAAGTGATACTACCAGTAAAAACTAGGCAGGTAATACAAATGTAACACTTTATTGATCTGAGATGGGCTTGATGGCACGACGGCAAACTTGACTTTCCGAGGTGAAGCCAAAGGAAATGAAACTGCCCGAGGGCCATCAAGTCAATCAATGGGCAATTAAGGCACCTTGAGGGGAGGGAAATTTGTAGAACGACACAAAGGTGTTGTGACTTCCACTGCTTCACACATATTTTTGTCACAGCATCAAGCGCCGGCAGTACTGTGTGTTACTCATCACTTGACTCTTGCCTTTGGCGTCTAACCTTTCTGGTTCACCCAGCCCGGACCGCCCAGTCAGCCCAGAGAGCGGGTAATATAGTGAAGTGATAACTTTGTTCTCCTCACCCACTCGCACTCTCACCTACTCGCTCTTCCTCTCGCTCTCACTTTTGTGCTCGCTGTCGCCCTCACTCTTCCTCTCACTCGCGGGGTGCAAAGTGGTTGCGTATTGTTGTGACAGATTACCGGCACGAGAGTAAACAAGAGAGGTAAATACGTAAGTATTTGCGAAACCCTTGCGTCAAGTAAATAAGTGGTGTCACAGTTGCAGGTATTGCTGGTGCTGTACTTATCTGTACTGTCTCTGTACTAATCTGTACTGGCTCTGTTCTTATACGTACGGTCTCTGTACTAATCTGTACTGGTTCTGTACTTATGCGTACTGGCTTTGTATTTATACGCACTGGCTCTGTACTTATACGTACTGGTGCTGCTCATCTTGACGACAGAATTTTCTGAATACTGCCCTGGCTATGTACGTGCGGCCGGGAAATACGAAGACACTTTTCTCCATGGCAGTACAAAAACAGTGAAAAAAAAGTAAACAGCGAGTTCGAGAACGCGTAGAAAAATGGGGGAAATAAAGTGAGAGTGAGTGGAGGAGCGGGAGCATCCTGTTCAGCCCAGCAGCCACGCCAAGCCTGCTCAGTGGGGGTGCGTTGATGAGCTCAGGGGGGGCTCATTCGTGACAACAGACAGGCGTTCAGAAAACCGTGGCGTCAAATTACAAATTGCGTCACTGTAAGTGGACTTAATTACCCCTCGATGGATGTGATGGCCCTCAGGCAGTTAGAATTCCCTTGGCTTCGCCTTGGGAAATCAAATCTGCCTTCGTGCCATTTCGTCCATCCCAGGTCAATAAAGTCCTACTTTACACTGATGCAGTAGTACATAGCAATTGATGAACTGGTACGTCACTTTACTGCGCTGGTGCCGTACTGTTCTGTACGTAAAGCTCTCGTAGACGACATGGGATGTCAATAGCGAGGATGTCTGACATCCCCGCATTTGCTCCGCTGTCCGCCGCTATCCCTCCTGAGAGCAAATGTGACAACAGCACCGAGAACAAGACCGGGTCCGTTATGGACTGAGTCGATGACGGCTGAATAAAAGACTGAGTGCTTGTGGCTCCCAGACAGGGAAAGAGAGACGAGCGTGGCACGAAAGGAAAATAAATCCCCGAAAAGAGAGTGTAAGCAAAGGGGAGAGAAAAGAGCCCAGGAAAAGGGTTGTCAAGGCCTCAGCGGAAGGAGATTAGAGCGCACTGCTTAGTCGTTAATGTGCGCTCTGTTCTCGGTCTCGCTTTTCAGCTACTTGACAGCACAAAGGACAAATTACCAGTGACCGGTGATGAGAAAGGGGAGCACAAAAAGGGGGGGGGGTCCGTCT
>JAAUXU010106081.1_pt1 | contig 40034 bp, 34 predicted proteins | sample 7278151 | NCBI WGS metagenome assembly JAAUXU01 (sample SAMN14350113, study PRJNA611818) | marine sediment metagenome | isolation source: surface marine sediment (1.8m) | place: French Polynesia: Moorea | collected 2018-08 | reverse complement strand
GTCCCAGTATCGCATCTACGTGTTCCACATCAAAATTCCACCTCAACACGTTTCAGTACAGCGTAGGAGGTGCAGTCATGCCTGACGCAATTACTTACGGCCAGGACTGTATAAAAACTTTTGGGTCCAACTGCACTTACACTAAGTGCAGTGAATAGCGGTTAATGTCACGTCGGTTGTCATCACGTATCGGTGTTATTGTACTCAAAACCCCTTTTACAAGACAAATAGCAAAACTGCGTAATTAGGAGAATCAGTGATTACCACACCTCAATATCGGCTACATTAGAAGCGGCCCCATCGAGAGCTGGGCCCATGTGAATTGGGCCCACGTGAATTGGGCCCACAGCCCATGAAGAGTTGGAATTCCAGGGATCAAACCAAAGAAAAAAAAGGTGAAAACAACCTGTTGTTTCGGCTTGGGCCGTGTTAGGTTGACTAACCACGAGTGGTGGGCTCGAGCCGATTTTCTCAGGCCTCACCCACGCCCACCACAGAGCAGGCTGGTTATTCATGCGCTACGAAAAATGAGGTTTACACCCTCTACATAAAGTGTGACCTGATCCACGTATAATCATGCACTCTACCATAGCGCCCCATTTTCTATTCGGTGCACGTAGCATGTGCAGTTTTTCATGAGCCCAGTGGGCCCAGTTCTCTGTAGGCCTTGTTCCCCTCGGGACCCGTTCGCGTGGCCCTAGTTTCCTGGGACCAGTTCTCTGGTTACCAACGATATCAGGTGCACCGGAACATTAACACTCATACCGACCCACAAACACACACCACGAAGTGTCTATGTTGCTCAAACACCCTCACCCTCAGCTTGTTCAACAATAGCACTGCACAAGTGTTTCTTAAACTCTATATCCGTGCAAACCAACAGCACCGATGGTACTAAAATGAAGGAAACAGTTCCTCCTTTCCTGCCCTCAATCCCTCGAACGTCCACAGGTAACGAAGGGCCTCACCATACCCATACCGCATATCGGCAGCACCTTCTTGAACTTAAAAATTCATGTTTACGCAGTATGTAATTTAGCAAAGAACGAAGTGCCAGTGTGCTAAGTGTGCCATTATTGTTACTCATGTCGAAATAGTAAAAGTTTTTCTATAGTGTAGGCGGTTGTTCGAATGCTAGTAATTACATGACTGAGTGTGCTGTATTGTGGTGTCACATGCGGGGACGTACGCGCATGTCTGACTGTGCTTTCTTATACACACTATATTGCTCTTCTGTGTTGTGTCGTTGCAGTGGTCGATCTCACTTTGGGTGCACTTTCTGTACAGTACCGACACTGTATAATGCGTCTGAAACGCATGTAAAAACTGTAACTTTACTGGAGGGATCACCTCAAGACTTGCACAGTTTATCCTTACACACGCTTGATCCTTGTATCCGTCAATATTGGATACTGTTGATTTGGTTAGATTCTTCACAACGATCGTCATAGTCAAGATATCCAGGGATCCTCACATTTGTTTTACAGGCCAGCGGGGCTGACATAGACCAGACTCTCCTGAGCGATCTGGGCAATGGAGCACATGTAATTTCGACATGCTGAAGTCCAGGGTGTTCCGGCTTGGGGATGGCCCGCATCTCCTTTGACCGGAACTCCTCGGCATACATTGTCCTCTTGTGTGGCCCCCCAGCGATGTGGCAGGGGACAACTTGGGGGATTTCTGCCTTCTTCGATGCATTTCTTAAGTTTAACTTTTCATTTTCGTGCATGCACAGTATATGCAATTTAAGAAATATAAAGTGTGTTTCGAAGGTTCCTCCAAGTTTCATGAATTATCGGCGTGGAAGTGTTTCAGCGAGCCAGGATTGGGACCACGACATCTGTGTTTTTTGTTAGTTTTAAAGTGTCCAACGAGGCCCAGTTGTTGTTCCCCCTGCAGTGCGAGCTAGAGCAGCAGGGCCAACGATGCCCCATTTTTTGTCCGGGGAGACAAATGGGTGATCCGGTAGCAAAAGTGTGCGAAAGTTTGTCAGTGGAGGAGAGTCTCAACTACCCGTAGAGGTGCGAACCTCAATGGAATAGCTCAATCGAGTCAAAAGTTATGATACGAATAATTCAACGACGTCAGCTGAGTACGAGATTTTGAGCCCGCCTTGCAGCGTAGCAAGGTAAAAAAAAGTGCAAAAATAGTTTTTTGGCACACCTGAATGGACTGACAAATTGTTCATGAACCGGTGTCCAGCAAAGTACGACGTACCTGGTACACGTATTTGTATGGTCTCAACACATGTTTATAGGCAGACGAATGAGAGCATTGTGAACTTACGAGTACGTATTGGCTGAACATCTATACGAAGTTCTTTCGTTGCTGTTCCACTTTTTTTGTTTGCGTAAGAGCAACATTGGCGACGCGACGATTGTTGCAATTACGAATAAGTTTCTCCCTATTACACGCCTCTTCACGTCTGTTCCACGTGTTGAATGTGCAACCGAATTTTGCATTTCGGAAAGGACTCCAAAGGGAAATGTTTTTCGTCGTAGTAAATTCATTCAGGAAAGTTCAGTTTTGCTTACTTTTTGCCATTTTAGTCATTTCCGCGATGCAATTTCTTATGTACAACGTTAGCCTCATCATGTTCAATGTCGGTCACCCTGATCCTCCATAAAGAATAGTCATCGAGGTGAATATGACCTGCGGGCTTCGTATGGGCTTAACCTTCACCCCTTGAACCTTGACTGTATAGTTGGCAACCAATAACTCTCCGAAAATCGAGTTTCGAGTGCATCGGTTATTAGCAGTAAGACCGAACTAATAAAAGAACACCAGCAATCATAAAAACTCTAGTCCGAAATATCCACGCTGAACTTTATTCTAAAGCAATGAAGCGGCCTCACGCTTGTTGAAATGAGTCAAGATGTCATCATGTCTCAACTCCGGGTAGCAAAGGACGTCCTACTTAGCAAGGAGTTTCTTCCGTGGGGGCGTTGAGGCCACGATGCACTCCAGGAGGCCCAGGAAGAGCGCAATCAGGCATCCCACGACTTGCAAGACAAAGGCCACGTAGACGTACTGGAGGGAGGCCGGCTTGTACGAAGCTTTGCTCGCTGCTCCGCAGGAGGGCGCCCGAGGCTTGTACTTGGCCAGCACGTGGCGGAGGACGCCGCTCTCCCAGAGACGAAGCAGCCCGCGGTTAACCCCGTGGATGACCTGGGTCAGGAGAGAACACAGCTTGAATCTGTCCAATTGTTCTTGGGCTACCTTCATCGGCAATCTTCTGTTCATCGGGAAGGGCATCTGGCTCTGGGTGGTCACTAGCCTGAAGTAGGTGAGCTGGCACTTAATCCTTTGAGTCTGGGACATCCCGTTGAAGTCTGAGAAGAGAGTGTTATCGGGCATGACGAGGGCATGGTCGCCGCGAGACCCCAAGGCCATGTCCACAATCATCTTGGTCACGCTACCACCGTTAAGTTCAGCTTCATCGTAGTCCGAGAAATGCTCATCTCCGGAGTCATAGCTGCTCGACATCAGTGTACTGATCTCCAGTACAGTACTTAATACTACAGCCTACACTTACCGCCTGACAAGCTCCTTTACGTACGTTCCAGTACTCATTCTTAATCTACTAATCCAATTTTCACCTCCGGGCATGATGTAGTTCATGCTGGTTTCATGCAGCAACTGGAAAGTAAAAGTATGATAGTGATAGCACAAAAAGCAGCGCTTATAATCAAGAAATTCGCTCATTCAGATTTTCACCCTATAATTGCTATCGGTAATGGTCATAGCTCTCAGCTTGACACGCTGTGCTAAGGCTCGGTGTATAGTGTCAAGTCAAATTTGTTGAGAAAGTCAATATCTTTTTTGAGTAAATTTCAGGATCAGGACCAAGGACAACGTCTTCCATGCACTGCCGGAGACGTGGATACCTGGAGCAATCGGGATTGGGTCTCCCAAAAGGTGCCCACACAAAGGCTGTGACTGTCAGCGGTGCTGGAGTCGTGGCAGCTGCAGCAGCAGGACTTGCGTCCTATGTAGCTTGACTTCGACGGTAGCACTTGCCTGTTCTAAATTTTCGATGCTCTTGGCAGTCTGGAGGGTCGAGATAATGTTTGCCGTCAAGTAATTGAAGATGACGAGTCCGAATAGGAAGCCGATGAAAATGACAGCCCTCTGGATTGGGTGAACAGGCTCTGGTGCTTGACTCTTCTGAGCTATGGCAGCCACCGGCCAGCTAAATGAATTCCCATACATTTTTAAGTTTTAAAGTGTGCAGCAGCGTAAAACCTGAGGGTGTCTGTCCAGGTGATCGATTCTTCTTCCTCGGCGAAGTGCGCACAGTTCTTGACATTGCACCATATGATAAAGCTGACAATTTGAAGCAAAATGACAAAGATCAAGACGCAGACCCAGGTCTCGGCCTTCAGCTGAATCAGGAATATGTCTGTGGCGCTATTGGGCTGCCGAAATGTTACGTAGAAGGATCTAGAGATAGTTATCATTCACATCAGTATATCTAAACTCAGTGGAATCTCGAAAGAAAACACCAATCCTCGAAATGACAATGATCGTCAAAGTCACAACATGTTCCAAAAGTTTTAGGCAGTTATGAAGTAACCACATCAAGGCAAATTTGGGCTTCAGAACAACGATCTTCATCTGTTGGCGCCCATTACAAGATTGACATGTGTACAACTTAAGGGGATCCACATGACCTCATGAGGTAAAGCAGACTTGCTTCGGTCAAGAGTGGAGGAGGATGGAAAAGCAGATGAGACTGGGATTAAAAACTGTTTTAAAAAAGGGGGGTTCCTTTTCCACATGACCCTTCTGCAGTCGTGGTTCAAAGTCTGGGTGCCTGAAATTAGATTATTGGTCACTAAATGAAGAAAAAAGAACAAAATGCATTTGTGGCATCCCCTCAAAAAGTGACTTTATTTAGTAACCCATTGAGAAATGTTACTACTCAAGTTGGTATGTGGAACAAAACAATACTAAATGAAATTTTTGGAAGTTGTCAAGAAGAGGCGAGAAAAAAATGTCTCAGAGCATAAACGCGCCTCAAAATAGTCATGATATTTCGACCTAATGTCCCTTATTGTTATTTCGAGGTTCTGCTGTACTAGTTATGCATACATACCGAGGCGTTATCGGAAAAGAAAAGTCCATTGACTGTTCTCTATTGCAACAAACATCCATGGCATGAAGTACAACGTCCGCTTCGTCCTCCTCTAACATCTTTGTTAAGTCCTTAAAGTTCTGAGTGACTCTGGACCCCGACAGCTCGATCTTGATACCCAAGTACTCGGAAATGGTGCTCCAGATCTCGCCAGATGCCCTCGTCAAGCGATACTGCGGCGAATTGCCCCGTACACTAGTCCGTCCACGTGTGCGTGTACTTGATTGCACTGTTGTAGTTCACCTCTCCGACGTCCTCGTCGTAGTAGATGCCGCCTTCGAAGTGGCTTAGGGAATCATTGACGCCGGACGCACGCAGTCTGATGCTGTCCCATTCCGCCCAATCGTCGCAATGCCGAGAGTCCGGAGACCGGACGGACCGGATCCAGTCGTCGTCGCGGAGGCTGCCGACGATCCTCTCGCGACACAACAAGGACGACGCGTTGAGACCCAGAGCGACGCTGGACACCGCAGACATCATCAGAACGATGCTGACGATCATCGTCTAGGGGGTTGTTAGTTGGGATCTTAAAAGTCCAGCAGTTGCTTGCTATGCCTTTTATTTGGTTTCATGCATAATATTAGCTATCATTATGATTTTACACAAAGAAGAACTTGTCTGTTGTTTGTGCTATTGGTTACAGTGGTATGACACGAAAGTTTTGTCCTCTTTTTTGAGTACTATGACACGTCTTAAGTAGTCATTGCTGTAACGCACTTACCAGTTGTGTTTTTTGACTGTTCGCTTTAACTGTTCAATGATAAATCCGCACCAAATGCTCTTCAGTACTGTAAAAGTGAGCAACCTTGGGTCACGCTGAACAGGATCAACGCGCCATTGCCTTCATTCCTTATGCCAATGGCACCTCAGACTCAGCTGAGGCAAGGCTCAAAATGGTTTTCCCACAATAGCAAGAAGCGCATAACGGACTGAGTCTTTCTAAACATTACTCACGAGGAATTGCTTCAGTTAGAAGTGCTTTGCTTACAAGAAAATAGTGCGAGGCGTGGTTATTTGCTACAAGTATATGTCAAACAAGTTTCTGGGGTAAGTATACGTTTACTCCCTGCGGTTAAAAAACTGGTCCAATTTCCGTTGTACCAAAAAGGTTGTCAACTTCTTAAACAGATACGATCACGCAACAGTACATTTCTTAGGTACCTTCAGAAAAACAACGTCACCACGTCATCTTGGCCTTCATTCTCGACATGTTCATGATCATTCACAAGCATTTTCCTGTCAACTGAACAACAGTTTAATATGGAAAGTATATCTTGAAAGACTATGCTTTCTTACAATTTTGACAACTTCTTTATGTAGTCAACTACGTAAAATAAACTACATGTAGTAAAATACTGTAATGCAGCTAGAGCAGAGGAATCTTTGAACATAATACCGACTTTAGAAAATAAGAGTGAGGCTTCCCCGGCTGTGTCAAGTACTCCTTCATCTGGTCCAGGCTGGAGGATGTTCTTAGTTGGAGTAAGTAAAAATTTATTTCTACAGTGGTGGAAGCTTAAGTTAGTTTCCCTCTCTGAAGATCAATATCGGGAAGTGAGGGAACACCTTGGTGTGCATTGGAGGCAAGTGAAAGTTCCAAAATTCATATGGTGCAGGTTGTTCATACAGGCACTTTTTTGGAGCTCAGGTAGAATTTGGCAAGGTAAACAAAATTGCAGATCTTGGCAAGAAAGCTAGGGCAAGAGGCTTCATAATCCACAACTTTCCCAGAAACTTGTTTGCACATACATTCCATATGCACACAATGCAACCCCATTAACAGCTGGAATGGTAACATTTACTCAATCGTCCTCACAGACAGAAGACACCAGGTTTCCGAAGCTGTCCGAACTCGAGTACGTCGAGCTCTTGACCATGGAGTACACAAGTCCGGAGACGTCGACGCCTCCTGATTCTTTTTCGGCCTTCCCTGAGGTTCCTCGTTCGTATCAACCTTTGTCCTGTTTCGAAGAAGACGCCTCTCCGTGGCCTCGGACCTCGCCTGTTTTGAGGTCCTCCCGCCGAGCACCCCTGTCAGCAAGGACGTAAAGCATAATAAATGAGCATTGTATGTACATAGTGGAAGTCACGTCTGTTTGCCACTCTGAGGACCATTTGCTTATCAACTGACAGGCACATTGACTGCATAATTGCATGACAGCAAAGCCTCGCTAAGGTTAGCGAGGCATGACGCCTATTGCAAGTTGCCCGAGTGCTGAGCTATTGTTGCCACTCAAAGATGATCTTTTTCAAAAACGTAGAACAGTCACAGCTCCAGTGGCATTAGATGCATACATGTGAGAAGTGAAGCCTTCGCATACCTTGAAAAGCTGTGATAAATGAGTAATTCTATTTTGAACCAAGCACCTAAGGGGAGCATATTGCACGCACTCATCAAGACCAGTATTCTGTGATACGAATGGCACACTTCTGCATGTGCATCTGGCCACTCCTTCAACAGCAAGCTCATGTTTGCATGAAGGCTTCGTACCTGTTCGTCTTGCTCCACGTTTATCCCGCCGACGGCCGCGTTGAAGACGTCTCTCACTCTCCTGCACATGTGATGATGCAGTGGCAAAGCACTCAGAATTACATATGGAACTCCCCTGGGACATGCAGTTTCAGGTACATATTGTAGATATAACATACTTCACCTCTTTGGTTTGAGTACATTGCAGACCACTGGAATTTTTTAGTTCTACATTTACCTGAATGTACAATCTTTTGTGGCATCTCTGGCTTGGGCACATCGGCATGGTAAAATACTTTGCTTCTTTCGCTCACAATATAGTTACATACATAAAGCAGAAAATTTCTTTTCAATCCTCACAGATCAGCAGTTCCTGATGCCTTCTTTATGAACATCATGTCCAATAACGACTTCCAAGTGTTTTGCACAAGTTGTTCTCGACTGCCTACACCAACCCCTGAAGAGAATAAACCTTGACATGGAATTTGGTAGGTTTTTTGTCAGCTAGAGATTGAAAAGGACGCCCCAGTAGTTGCGGACTTGGAAGGACGAAGTTAAATGTCATTCTCTTATGTGTGCTTCTAAAAGGTGCTCTGAATAGGATTTTAGCAGGTAGACACCCTTAAACTAAGAAAAAAAGTCATTTTTGTGCCTAATTTTCTTCCAATGATCGTTATCTATCCCAGTAAAAGTTTCTGGTGTTACTATCAACGTACTGAACTACCATTAGTTGCTACGCATATTTCCTTCGGCTGTATTCAGCCACACAGTTCCATTTCTGTTCGAAGCATCGTGGTTCTGTAGAAAAAAATCTTGTCACTGAAGGATTCCAGGATCAGCTTTCTTCAGCCTGAACAAGCCTTTTTCTTCTCTGTAGACCTCCAATCTCCGCTGGCAACAGAACTCTTTTTATATTCGCCCACCTGTGGAAGAAGTCTTGGCGATGTCTGAACTGCCCGCCGGTGGCCGTTCACGCGACGCACAACCCTTTGGCGTGGATCGACCCCACTGTGGTCGAGATCTCCCTCATGCTTAAAGAGGACAAGCTCATAAAGGCAGTCGCATAAGATGCCGAGGGCTTCATGTCAGCTTGAGGATAAGATTTCCGGAAGTTCACTTTGTGTCTTCCGGTGAGTGTTAAGTAATTTACACAACAAATGACTCACAAGCACAGTTTCAGCAGATATCCTTGAAAATCTTTGGTGAATACAGGAACTCCCTCAACGATCATTTATCTCTTGTGCTGGCCGAAGCTCACTCAAAGAACATCTCGATTTCTCTACATCCACCATGAGTGCGCACTTAAATGGAGCAGTTAGGATGAAGTAATACGTGAGTAAGGAAGACAACAGAAGAAGCCTCAGTTGATAACGAATTCCATACAATGGGACTAAAGCATTTCGTTACCTTCGTGTTATTCTGGGCGACTGCTGTAGGTAGTGGGCACTTACGATAAAGGGTGTAACAGCAAAAATGCCACAGAGTCTCTCAATCTCTGGCTACACCTTAGTCATGGAGTCCCTTAAACTCGGCCTGAGAGTCAAAGCGTTCAAGGAAGAAAATGGCTCGAACAATCTGACTCTCTGGTCACGTTTAGGAGACATTTTTGCTGTAACACCCTTTATTACTATAGGTAGTAAATAGCTGCTTAAATGCTCCATACGTAGGCTCAGCAAGAAATTGACCTCCGATACTTCGAGCATTTCATCAATGATTTGGCGGACGAGAAGGATTTCGAAGGACATCTGGATGAAATCCTCACACCCAGAGCTCCAGGAACAGAGGGAAGCAAGAAGGTTAGAGAAGTAAGTAAAACACGCACATAGGTTCACCCCTCCACCCAACCCCACACATGAAAACCCTCCAGCTATGCTATACCAGCAGCTAACCCACTTTTGTCCATGATCAGTACATCTCATCTATTCTATCTGCTATGGGCTGGACGGTGGAAGTGTGGTCGAGCAATCAGCAAACTCCTCGCGGAAACATCAGCTTCCACAACGTCGTGGCCACCCTGGACAACGGTGCCAGCTCCACATTAGTCCTGGCCTGCCATTATGACTCGCTGTTCGAGCCAGTTGGTTTCCTCGGGGCCATCGACGCCGCCGTCCCGTGTGCTCAGTTGCTCAACCTGGCGCACACGATGAACAAGGATCTTAAGGAGAAGGTACAGTCGGTCAACTGAACAGACCTTACTCTTTATTATCAAGGTTTACTTATGCACAAGTTCCCCCCATTTGTTTTGACTTTTCTTACATCTAAGTGCCCGAGGGCCATCTTTGATACCTGGCACTTGGCAGCTTTCTGACACTCTTTTTTGGATGCTGCCTGACTACAAATGCACGTGTGGAAAGTTCACCTGTTCTGCATGCATGAATTCATTCTCAGACAGAATGATTCGACAAAACCTCAGAGACACAACTGGGGAATAAGGCTATTTCTTCGACTGTTATAAAGTGTATTAAGTGACTGAGGTCGACCTAACTGGGTGAAACAAAATTTTTCCACCTGACAAAGAGCTTTGAGAGTTCAAAAAACAACCTAACGATCGAATGTCCAATGTAACAACTATATACTTTCGAAAAGAAACTACTTGTATGTATTGTGCATGCTGTGTATAGTGGAATTTCAGTCGAAAGGCTCCACGACGCTCCAGCTGATCTTTTTCGACGGAGAGGAAGCCGTCTCGGAGTGGAAGGACAACGACAACACCTATGGATCCAGGAGTCTGGCTGCCAAGTGGGACACGTTGGGCACCCAAGGCGACACCTACTTGGACAGGATTGATCTGTTCGTCCTGTTGGACCTCATAGGAGCTAAGGATCCAGCCTTCTTAGCCATGAATGAATCCACCCTGGTCAGAACTGCAAGGCTGCACTGAAGTTGAACAATGACTGTGCGAATCCTTTTCCTCTCTCCAGCATTGGTTTCAACGCCTGGTTGACATCGAGTTGCTGCTGGAAGCGATTGGAAGTCTCGGATGGCGCTCGGACTACATGTTCGTCGATCCCAGCTACGAGGATGCATTCGACTACACAGTAGAAGACGACCACACACCCTTCATGACCAGAGGTGAGCTCTGACCAGCGGATACGTTCATTGCTAGGGGGAAAAGTAGACATTTTTTTAAATTTGGCTGAGTGCACCAGGGTGTGTTACCTCAGATATACAATAGTGAGAATGAAGTACTGTACAACATAGGAACAATCACGACTTCTGCGGAGTCAAGTAAAAAAAATTCAATAAAATTTCAATAAAAATTGACACCCCCTCTCTCTCTCTCTCTCTCTTGAGAGTTCTTATGCAGTACAGTACTTTTGTCTTGTAGAACTAAAGAACAACTCTCGTAGTCGATACAACCATTCGAGAAGAAGCCCAACTACAGATGATTCTTTCATTCCTCTTGACTAGAATGAATTCACATGTAGTTTTGCACCAAATATAGCAGATTGAAAAACTGATCCAGCCTCATACGAATTACCGTATGTTTTCATTTCTTCTTTTAGGTGTTTCTGTGCTGCATCTGATCTCTCTTCCCTTCCCCGAGGTGTGGCACACTGTGGCGGACAACAGGGACACCGTCGACCTGGAGTCCGTTGCAGACATCAATAAGATCCTTAGGGTGTTTGTAGCCGAATACTTGCATTTAAGATATTAAGGAAACAGAGGAGACTAATGCATGACTAACACACGTGCGTGTACGACCATGCACACGTTCTCTCAGGTCATTCTATGAATACTCTCAATGAATGAACTTAGTAGGAACGGTAGAAATGATACTGCTGCTATACAAAAATGAGAGAAGAGCTCCGAACTGCAGAGAATCTGACTGTATTTGCTCTGCCACAGCTTCGTATGCGACAAAAACAAATGCTTTTGAGATGCGCTGAAGAAAAAGGGACAGACACAGGATGCAACTTATCATCTCCTGTCCTTCATTCGCAACAACTCATCGTAGGCAGAGCGTAAATGTTGACAAACACTTTGTACCTGGCGAACGAGCAAAGAGACGTCATGCGCATGTTGTGCGCGTAGCTTTGAGCTCTTGGGGAATGTGTGCAATTCTGTACGTAGATAATTGCTGTACATTGATTTGAATTAGGATATTAGTTATGGAGTCATATTTAGCCCCCTGATAGCTGCAGTCCAGACAGGAAGATGAGTGCAGGATGGCTGGCAAAAGTCTGGCAGTTTTACTCAGTTGGATTTCGAACCAATGACCAACCAGACACGATCTTCAGAGCAACAGTGGCAAATGATTTTGGCAGACAAAAAGCAACTTGAGATTTCCAATGTAAGAATCAGTACTTCTACAAAATCAGCCAGAAAGCTTACTAAATTAGCTGCAGGAACATGATTTTTGCTGCCTGTTCACTATTTTCGTCACTTCATCATTAAATTAGCCGATTTAGCCGCAAAGTGCCTAAAATTAGCCCAATGAATGGGAGTGGGGTTATATTACTAGCCCTAGTTTATTTTAAACGCATGCTAGCGGAATTTAACATGACATTTGTTGTGGGAAAATCCTGACTCGTTATAGTAGAAGACGTCAGTGCAACAAGCTATTACTATACCAGAGTCGCAGTGAGGCAAGCCTCATCCAGAGACGGACTCTTTAAGAGCCTTTCCTATTCAAAAAAAGATTTAATTTAATACTGCAACGATCGCATTGAATACAAACTCTCCAGACAAGGTGGAGAAGGACTAAATCTTGAAGAAGCATCACACGACGAGACCAAGGCTTTCTTACTGAGCTACGTAGGTGAGTAAGAGGCCACTTCCGCTTTGTGCGTTTTTACTGTGTCACAATAAATTGAAAGCTGATTGCGTTTGTTTTGCTATCTGGTGCGGCTCACTCGCCGCTTCAGCAATATTCCCCCCCCCCTCCCCGTGAGACCGGGGGAAATGAGCAGCAACAGCGGTGACTACGACGACGGCGAGACAGACAGACTGCCCGAGCTAAATGCTCTTGACGAACTTCCTACACGCGCGCCTCCGCCCACACGCACGCATGCATGCACGCACTCACACACACACGCACGCACGCACAGATGACGATGGATTGGCAACTTGCCGAAAAGCAAGGGGTCTGGAACAGAGAAGACGAGTGGATTATTGGAATAGAGAACTCCTGTTCATAGATCGTTAATGGGAGTGGAAAAAAGCACTCAAAGTTTTATTTGTCAGCTGTATGCGGAACAGCCGTTAACATTTTCTCCTGTGCGGTGCAGAAGGACAGCGGCGGCCCGATCATGCCCGTCAGCATGCGCGGATGATGCAGTTGACCCCGGTGATGTGAGGGCTTTGAAACTTCCTCCCCTTTGCACACGTGCTGCTGACAGACTTGGAGGGAGGGGAGGCGGATGCGTGTGAGCACGAGAAGGTACAAACTTATGCTCGTACGACATCTTATGAAAGTCCGAACAAGCCTAAAAAGTCACAATTGTGTTCTTGCACAGCCTTTTTGCGTGCAGGCTGTGCTATCAATGAATCACTACTTCCTACGTGGTTGTGAAGTGAAAACAACTTTCCATGCACAGTGCACGTCCCGTATATGCTATACTTGCATGATGGGCCATGTTCTCTCACATGTGAAAGCAATTCAAAATTTTTTGTACCTCCTCCGGGTGCATGTACGTATTTCTCGCTCAAACGCTTGAAAGCCGGCCGGGGGTGGGCGAGAGTGAGTCAGAGAGCGAGAGCAATCGTATAGCAGCAGAAGTGTAATTTTGGGAGTGCTCAAGAAAGTTGTAGTAGTTAGCAGTAGCATCCAGCAGCACTCATTCTGTTTTCCTTTCGTTTTTGTACAACTACATCACCTGTGCATGTGTGTCTTTTTTCCCGCGTGCAACATTTGCACACACAATGTGCTGATGAGTGACTAATGAAATCAGAAATCAGACTTGTGGCTAAGTGGAGGAAGAAGAAGAAGAAAAAAAAACAGCTTCTCAACGCATTGAAACAGTGCTGAGCTCGTGTCCGAGATCGCTTCAGAACCCTTATCTCAGACAGATATCTCATCTTTCTGTCAAAAAGATGTCAGATATACGAATAAGAACAGTTCCGACAGAATAATACGCAACAAGGTAAATGTAATAATATCTACCTACGTCTCTCGCTTGTGAGCATCAATCTCCTCCTTATGGTACTTTCATGGATAACACACATTAAAAGCACAGTGCTTACAGCACAGAATGTGCTGCGCAACACAATTGACGTCACGTGAAGTCTCCACCCAGTACATTGTTCCCAATGACCTGCCTTCCAAAAAAAAAACCGAGGTCAATTTCCCAACAGCAGCTTGACCTATGCTGACACCAAGCTTACATACACCGCCAGGTTGTTCATCTTGCCCCTGACCAATGCGCCGTCCTTCCCGCCTCCCGACCGTATTGGCACCTTCATGACTCACCCTGCACACATGCACACCGGCATGGCCATGAGACTTGGGGTCCTCCTCAAGGCAGCATCGCAAATTTGCTTACTTTTTAGCAATGTGCGAGGTGTTTCTGCAACTCTTTTCCGCTGAATTTGGCCAGAGGCCAAACTATCATCAGTCATGGAAAAGTCTTTCTCCGGGGTGGGAAAGATGGGCCATGATGTCACCACGCAAAGCAGGGCACACGGTGGACATGGGCGACGGCCCGCACTGCATTTCCAGATACTGACGAGTTTCTCCATGTCTAACCCGGACCTTTTCCTGCTCTCTGGAGTCTCGATGCGAAACATGTACACATTAGCATCTGCGCATGTCAGAAGCTCATCGGTCTCTGGAGATTAATCCCGAACGGAGCGTGCATTATTATGCCCAAAAAATGAGCACTGCACCCATAATTCTCCTACTCAACTCTTGGCTGGAATCCAGGATTTTGAATTCGCTCTCTCTCCTTCGCAACTGTCGTGACTGTGACCGCTGCTGCTGTCTCTATTGTGTCTCTGCTCGGGCTCGCCGAGTACACACACTCACAGTAGTACAACGTGGTATATAAATTCTTAGCTGAGCGGTCGGACGAATGCCGATTGACAAAATCGTCTCTAAGACGTTTGCACACTGCCACCTCGGTCGTACTTCTTCGCTGTGTCTGCCTGAGGCTACGTAAAGTCTGCCTGGCATTTAGCTGCAAATAGCACAAGCATATTTGCTGCCTTCATTGCTGGAGACCACGGGCAGGCGAGGCATCTACGAGGTTTCTGGATTGTGACTCACGTCTATTTCGCACAAAGTTGCGAGCCAAATGCCTCCCAGTAAATGATATCATAACCTTGTGTCGTTCGGTAATGACCATTCAGATGAGTTAAGAGAAAGCACAGAAATAATTTCCATAAATTGACGACGTTCCGGAATTTTTCGGAAGATTTTATGGCCTTTTCAGTTTTAAAGGATTTCGATGGGAGGTGAAGAAATGTTTACCACATTCAATGTCTCTGTGAGTTATTTAGACGTGGACGTCCTAGGCACTTTAGGCAGAGTCAGACCTGGTGAACACGTAGCTCCTCAGCCTGAAGCTTGAGTATGAATATATGAATGACGCATTCATGGACTGCACAGCACGTTGCCATCAAGGCCAGTGTTGGCCCCCGGGAAGAGACTTTTTCCTGTGAAAGGCCCTGTGACGGTGGGCCTTCAATTTCTTCTCATGGACACTCCCTCAGGGTCTTACTTGGCCCCCAAAATGTACTTCTCTAGAGTTGGACAGGTGAGCATCCTCTGACGGGAGTGCTACATGGGTGCAGAGAGCAAAGACTTTGGACTGCCTATGTTTTCAAAGGATATCTTTAAGTTTACTCACGAGTTTTATAAGCTTGTTTTTATGCCTGGCCCAGCCCTTGCAGCAGGGTGCACAATCTCATCCCCCGGTGACATCATGCAACGGAGGCCAACAGCTGAGCAACTTTTACGATACTTCAGATATGTTAAATGGATCAGCCTTACCGCTGACGTAGCGCATAAAACAACTGCTAGTTTCATGTTACTTTACACCTTTCAAGGCCTCCTTTGGTGACAGCCCAGGGATACGCCTTCAGTGGTGTCGAAGGAGATGTGGTCCACCATGGAATATATGCTTTGCACCGTAGGTGGGGTGAATAGAGTACTGTATGCGTGCTCTTCTTGTTTCAGATGACATAAGAGTGACACAAACCATGTCAGGACAGCCACCCTCATATTATCCGCCACCAGGCGCTGGAAGCGTTGGCATCGGCCGCCGCCCTGCAAGTAGCGGACCTGCAGCTGCCGCCGCCGCCGCCCCCGCCTCTTTGGGTGCGCCCACTTCTGCTGGCAATCGGCCCGCCAGTAGTCAAAGCCATCATCACCGTCAGCACCATCATCATAGAGGCGAAGCAGAATCACCAGCAGCTGGAGCAAACCACTATGGCGGATCTCTCGATCGGCGGCGGCGCGTCATCAGTGGAGGCAGCAGCAGCCATCAGAGCCGGCCGCCGCGAAAGTCTCCGGGTCCGAGCATCTATCGAACAATGCCGTTGTCTCCACCTGCTGGAACGCCGCAGCCGCAACTGCCGCTTCCAGGAAGTGGCCGCTCGGTGACCCCGGGCAGAAGTATAACCCCAGGCGGTGGCCGCCGCACACCGCAACAACAGCCTCACCTGATCAGGCCGATTCCTCAGCACCTGAGCCCTGGGGTGAAGCCATTTTCCCCCATCACCGTGCCCAAAATTAATCAAAGTCCGGTGAGCCGACGACGCAATTATGCCTACAACACACATCTATTATAAGTTGCATGAAAAAAAGTTGATTTCTTCATATTATTCTACAATGGCAACACGAGGACCCCTAAGACCATCCATATTCTGAATAAGCATGTCGAGGAGCAGGTTTTAGGTCCCAAGGAAAGCAAGAACACAATCAAATGTTTCATGGTATTTTTAAAATGCCAACTTCTTCAAAAACTCTCCCTGGATCATCCAAAAAAAATAACACTTGAACAAATCAGGATCAGGGCGCCAAGTTGCGGTGGGCAAGAGACGACTTTTCTCGGTTCGGGCCGGGCCGGGCCGACTTCAATTCGGCCGGGCCCAAGAGCCGCCGGGCCATGAGTCGGCAGCCCACGGATTGAAAAAATGACCCCTATTGGGTTAGACCTACAAATCTGAATCCTGCAATTTAAACCCTTGCAAGCACACAACCAACATGTTCATAATCTTACAAAGACAGAGTCAAAAATTACCAAAAAAAGAAAGAAACTGAGAAAAAAAAAGAACCGCATGTGAATTGCTCCTGAGAGCTCGAGAGAGGTTCTTAGACTTTGGCAGCTTTAGCATCAGTCAAGAAAATTTGCTCTTGGGCCGCCGATCTTGGACTGAGGAAAAAATTTTCCGACCGGGCAGGGTCAAGGTTTGACCCGGTCCTACCAGAAACTTCACGGGTCAGGCCTGACCCGACCCCACCCCTCCATTAGCGCCAAGTGTAAGACAGACAGATATTGTGCTTTATTCATATTAGTTTAGTCTTAAAATAACCTCCAATGTCCGGTACATCTGCTAGTACAGAGTAAAAGTGAATGTCCGTCTGTTTGTTAATAGGTCATGTCGCCCGTCCCCTTCTCTCCGATCAGCGGGCCTCGGTACCACCCTGCGGCCTCGCCCAGCATCTTCGACTACAGCCACCAGCACCAGCTTCAGCCATCCCAAGGAGTGCATCCACAGCAACCTGTGGCTCCTCCAATCGCAGTCTCTCCCCTGCCCCCGAGCTCTGTGAGCGCGGCCACAGCCGAGATCGTGGCCCAGCAGAGCCAGGACTACATCGACGAGCAATTGGCCGAGTTCCAGAACCAGATCTACGTGTTGCAAGGTAGGAAAACTATGTTGACAGCGAGAGAGGAGAGAGAGACATGCACTTGGAACACCTGATCTCAGGACGTATCAAATTCTCTCTCTCTCTCTCTACGCTTTGCATCATACTATGGATTGAGGTCAAATCAAGTCATTCCGTGACCAGGAAATGTTGAATGTCGACGTAATAGCTTATAGCTCGGCATTCCTTGACGTCACGAGCCTTTTAACCTACCCCGACGAGTACTTCAGATAGTTGGGGTGCCTGAGGAATGAGTTTTCACTGGACCCTGGTCCTTTCTCTCCGTTAAATGAGATCCAAAAAAAAGTCTCGGATGCTAACGTGCAAAAATGCCTCGAGACAAAGAATTCGGGTCTTGGCCTCGTAAATTTTTGCGCGGCACTAACTAGAAGAACGTCTTTGATCTCGGCGATCGTGACCACGTGACGAAAAAGAAAATACAAAAGTCACAAGCTCGAATATATGCAATGCACGTACTATCGACGTCTGTTGCACAATAACATACTGTCGTCCGTTCTGCTCAGTAGATGGCGTTAAATGATTCTACGTCGGCAGTCTAGTGACGCCATCTATCCAGAGTCCTCTGTGTCGGTATGTGAAAATCGCAGACGTCCGCGGTCACCTCAATAACAGAGACGTCGACATCTGGACAAGCAGATGTCTCTCATCTCGTCAAAGGTCTTTCACTGGTGACACCGACCTCAGTCAATGTGATTTCGACCCTAGGATTCCCCTCAGAGGGATAAAGAAGGATCCTCCTTGAACTAGTGCAAATGTTGCATGGGAGGCAGGAATGAATCTGTGGTAGAAGCAAAAAAAAAACACAAATGTGCCGGATTTTGTTTCAGAGGCTCTCCTCGAACCTGACTCCCATTGTACAAATAGTCATTTAAGATGCTCTGAGTAAACATGGTGAAAGTGAGGATCCGAAAAGAGGGGGGGGATTAATGAGTGGGTGGGGGAAGCAGGGGGATACAGCGCTGGGTCGAAGAGCTTTAGAGGGGGGGGGGGAGACGCAGCTGTCTCTGTAGCAGCAGCAAACATCAACAATAGTAACGGCAGTCGATAGAACGAAACAGGAGTGAACGTAAGCAAGACCGACAACTGCATGAGTGTCAGAGAAAGAAAAATCGGTCATGGGCCACAAAAAACATGAGACGTCATCGTGGAGCTCTTGAAGCATCGGGGAGAGCAAAAGTCAGTAAGAGACGAACAGTGTGGACTAATCTATTTCCGCTCCATAAGATTGTCACTGTGTCCAAAGATCTCTCATGAGGGTAATATAGAAAATATGACGCTGATCGTAGTTGGTAGTCTCGTCTGGCCAGCCAAGGCACAGATCTGCGAGGTCGCAATAGATGACGAAGCATTCGAACTCGTTCATGGTGGTTCAAGATCACCGAGTCATTTCCAATCACCAGGTGCCGACATATCTTTGCTTAAAAGTCTGTCATGTTCAAGGAAACAGTCAGAAGTTTACCGGACTTCTCAGCTTTTTCACCTAGACTCCTTTAATCCTTTTGCACGATGGAATTCGTGCTTTGTAGTACATACAACATTTTTACGCTAGCCGCCCTCTAGGACTGTGCGATCCATCGTATCGACATCAACTATCGAATACTATATATTATATAAAAAATTATACCGCTATATGTTTCACTGCAATGTGGAGACAAGCAGTGGATAGTGCCAGGAAAGCCCGGTGACCTCTGCGTCGCATGGGTGGGCTCTTTTGGGAATTTTAACCCCAGGGCCAGCCACCTTGGTAAGACCCCGATTTCTACATAAACCGGAGGCGTCCCGGCGACGTCAGAACTACCACCGGACAAAGCCAATAACGATGCCAGGAGGGTCACAGTTGTACCCAGGGGCATCAGAGACTTACCCCCCCCCTCCCCACCTTCAGGTGAGCCGGCCCAGGCCAGCCTAGCCCACCGGGTGAAGGCATTCCTGCCAGCATATTTGAGACCGAAAGTTCCCACAAACCTATGGGTGTAGTCAAATATGTATCTTCAAAAGTATGATGTTAAAACTCAAAGTCAAACTGAGCACTGAATACGGCAAAATTTGGCCTCCATGTGACGAATGTCGTAGTATCGATCACTTTGGCGCATCGCGCAGGCTTCGTGCGCATGCGGGGCTTGTTCAGTAGTGTTGTTTCGAAGCCCAGTCGATTTTGGCTAGAGACGTGAAATTCTTTTGCCTCCTTGCGCAATGTCTGAACCGCATTTCAGAGTCGATTTGCCAAAGTCACAAGCTCGAAACCCCTTTCGAGGCTGTTTTTTTTCTCCCTGAAAGGCGCAACATTTTTGTCTATCTGAGACCCAGAAAATATTGTTCTCTGACACGCACAGATAGAGCCCAAACAAGGCTTTGCTTTCTCATCAGGCCAACTGCGTAGCACCAGGTGAATTTCCCCAAAAGGTGCGCACACAACCGACGAATACTTTTGTGAACGTTTTCCCGCAAAATCCGTCATTATCCCCATCACATGTGCATGGCAACACGCCAGCGCTGGCTGGCGTTCGTGACATGAGCGTGGATCTTCAAGGTCATGGGGGCTCTGGCGGCGGCGTCGTTTCTCTCCCCATTGATTCTGGACTACTCGAGTCTACTTTTAAAGCAACCCGTTCCCATTTTTTCTCTCTCTCATTCGCAGATGAAATGCCTTTCTCATGACAGCTACACTTTAGAGCGAGCCTTTAGGAGTCGGGCAAACGTCGTTGGACGGCCTCCAGTGAGCCCAAGCATGCAATTTCAGCCTAGTCGTGGAAAACAGTTCCATTTAGATTTGGCAAAGAGAAAAAAAAAGTTGCTGCATATCTTCAAAGCAGCTCAAGTTTACTGCGTCGTTGGTAACAGGAGACGATTCGGCTCAAGCGGCTTGGTCGAGCCCGCTCGAGCTGCCACATCCCTAGTCCGACATGATTAATCGGACTTCCATGTTTTGCGGGCCCAAGGGGCTGAGCGTATTTTGCAAATCTCACACCAAATCGATACGTTCTTTTACGTCTGCGTGGGAGCTGCATTTCACATGTGAAGAGATTTTTTGTTGTTGTTGTCTAGAAGCTTGCAAACATCTCTGAGCATTCATCTCCCTATCAAGTCTTTGTGTCTGGCATTCTTGGCACCATTGTGCTCTTGGGCACATCAAGTCGTTCCCTCGGCCACTCAAGAATTTTGTCGGAATAGCATAAATGTGCACTTTGGCGTCCCCTGACTCACTCTGCAACGTTGCAACAGTCACGCTCTTGTGCGGCGAGAAAAGAAAATTGCAAGATCCTTATGTGGGATTAGGTCGATAATTTTGGTCAGCTACGCCGCAATTCGGACCTAATGAATTATATACGGGATTAAGTGACTTGGCATGCATGGATAATTGAGGGATTAGAGCTTATTAATAGTTTTTTGCTGCAAAATTGTTCGGACTTGTTTCCAAGTGCAAGTGTACCCAAGAAATATCTCTGCACTGCACGTAAGCTGCTGATTTTTGCTTGACTAAGGCTTCTGCAGCTGTGAGTGATCGGCTTCTACTCATGTCCAGGGGTAACTTTAGGATGGGGGAAAATATTGGGTTGGCCCCACGGGTATAAATGAAATGTAAATACAATCAGGAAGAAGCTGTCTCTCATAGTCATTAGCACTGACGCACAAAAGCAGTGTCTAATAGGATAGACCAAAAAACCCCAAAATTTTGGAATATGTTTTCTTACCTTATGCCAAATAGAGAAGGCGTAAGTTTTTGAAGAAATAATCTTTTTGCCCCCCCCTTCTCTCATGAACCGGTCTGTAGTGCAAAAGCAATGCTTTAGCAGTATGAAAACAGTTGAAACAAGTGGGGACCCCAAAACTGATCATTTCTTCATTTTACTCGAGTGGAATGGATTCAAATTGAGTCTGGCAGCAACATAGCTCGCCAAAGATTGATCGAGTCTAACGTCTCTGTCATATATGCTGACCAGTGGTAGTTACACATGTTGCGAATAACTGTTGCCTCATTCGTCAGCTTTTTTTTGGCACAATTTACAACGTTTTGGTCAATTTTGGCACGGCCAAAAGGCGAACCCGACAACGACGCCACCAGTGCTGCACACAGTCATTAGTCGTGACGTGGGGATCGCATGACTCCTGGAAAAAAGCAGCTGTTGTACTTATCGATTTATTGCGGGGAGAAAACGATATCGCAGCTCCTTCACCTGGCAGAAGAGCAAGAAAAGTTAGCTATTGTTGCCCCCCCCCCCAGCTGAATATGGACTTTGGAGTTCTGACCCAAGCATCAGTAAAATTAGACCTGCGCTCAGAATGAACACTATTGTTCTCTTGCAGACAAATTTACAGTGTGATTTTTCTGCGAGTACCCCCCATTGAGGAGATGTCAGGCACCTCCTCTGCAACAAGGCCTCCTTTCATTCCCAGCAAGTTTCTTCCTCATAAATTAGTTCCCATTTTTTTCTTTTGCTTGCGCATGCAGCCACAACTCCATAATGACGGAGGTTGACAGTTGATGCTGATTGAGCGGGCCAAAATGCTCTTGAGCCTTGTTCTTAAGCCTTGTTGACGCTGCAGCAACAACTCTTCATTCTCTCCTAGATATGTTGTTTTTTTAGGCTAGTTGGAAGATTTTGCAGTGGAAAATTCGCCGTAGGCATAATTATAACGCGTAAAAAGTCTTTTTAATCAATCAAAGTTAGTTTGCAAGCATATCTTCATTTTCAGGGGGTTTTTGACTTCACTCACAACTATACTGCGTTTGCGGTAATCTTAAGTGAAACCTTGTTGATGTCACACTGCCGCAGCCACAGACATGGAAAAGATTTCAAAAAGAAGATATCTAGAAGCAACGACTTCATACAGAGTAAAGTTTGCGTAAGAATGACGTTAAAAAGTTTCCGTTAAAAGTGTCCACATTGAATGTCTTTTGGGGGGAACGAAATCAAAATGTTTTGAACGAAGGTCAAAAATACTGTCTGCCCCCTATCACCTTTTCAGATGCACCTTTTCAAACGAGCCTAGCAGATTTGACATCTCAGCTGTCACTTAGTGTCCACTCCTAAGAAGCTTAATCAGTGAATCATCGTTACAACGTTTTGCAATAAAGATGCTGTATCATAATGAGCTGTATTCATATGGTATCTACTGAAGCAATACCAAAAGACATGCACTTTGTGTTGAGGAAATCTCCTTTTTCAAGTCACCAGAGTAGTTTGTTTTTTCACCTTCAATGTTCAAAGTGATCGTAAGAACTTTATAACTCCTTAACCAACTCATGTTACACATGCCATGAAGTCAGCTAATCCACTCTCACATTTGGTTGCATGCAAATTCTTCTAAACGTGAGGATCATTGATGAATGAAATTGGTGAACTTTGACCTGTGGACGATCAGTGCCAAGTCTCGGGAAGCTTTCGTTTGTCTCAGTATCTTGTCTATGCTACAAAGTAGAAAAAGTGCTTGATGCACCATGAGGTCGAGTCGTTGATACTGATCTTGGTCCTCAATAAGTAGTTCTACTTTCAACTCGAATTGAACATTCTGTTCTTCCTCCTGTCTTCTTCTCGCCATTTCCTGTATTAATCAGGTGAAGTGCCAACAATGAGACGGCAAAATTGCAAGACGAATTGAAATTTTTGAATTTTCCGAACTACCTTTTCATCGTAGCATCCAACATAGGAAGCTTACAGCAATTGCGCTCTCCCTCAACAGGCTGTGACAAGTGGTCCCAAAATCACCCAAAAGTAGTCCTCGTCCAAAATATTGTTTCTTCGAGGAAAAAAGTTTTGTCTCGCGAGCCACATCCTCGCCCCCGCCCCCTGACATCAAGTTCGGGAGATGAGACAACATTGACCCAATCTTGTCTTGTCTCCACAATTTTGAAGATGAGAGAGTCTCATTACTGGCCCTTGTCGGGTGCGAGGGTTAAACAACAAGTTATTCATGTGCAAAATGGGAGGAAACCAAAGAGAAACAAAACAAAACTTTTTGTTTAAAAGTTCAGCTCAAAAAGTGCCCAGGGCCGGGCATGCTGAGGTGCCGCACGACGACAGCAATGACGAAGTCGACCATGACCACCGCCGAGTCCCCAGCCTCGTAACACCGTCGTCATGAACTCCTGCGATCAGGTGCTGGATGGCCTCTACCTGGGCGACAAGAATGCTGCGTGTGACTTGCAGCTGCTGGCCAAGCTCAGGATCTCACGTATTCTCACGGCTGAGCTCATCCCATTACCGCACCTTGTTACATCCACCTTTCCAAACATGCTCATCATGAATGTGCAGGTAGAGGGGAATTTCAAAAAGTCTTGTTTAACCCCAGCTAGTGACACTTTGACGCATGCAATGTGTGAATTTTCAACTCAAATTTTTATTGATCCTGCTTTGTGGCCATTTGTTGTGGTGACCTCAAGGTCAAGGCCAAAACTTCGTGTTTAGATGCTGACTAGAAAATATGCTGAGTTGCAGAGTACCTTTAGTGAAGGCCAAACAAGACAGATTAATTTGAACTTGGCCACTCACGACTTCAAAAAAATTGCCCTTTTTTCATCTGCAGCAAAGTAAAACAAAGAGGACTGAACATGAAAGTAGAGCATCTAAAAAGTGAGAGTATAGTGGTCGTCCAGACACGTCAAACTGTATCTTGTCGCTGTAGATAGCAGACCTGCCTGACTCTGACTTGCTCAGTCATTTGGAGAATGCATCGCAGTTTATCAGGGAGGGCCTGGAGACCACAGACAGGAGGATAAGGTTTGTCATTGTGGCTACGTTCAAAAGATCCCATTAGACAAGGCCTTTCATCTTTAGCACTGTGAGTGGAGCCTCATCCTGTGGAGAAGGCAAGGAGGACTTTGCTCAATCAACCTGCAATGACTTGAAGGACTCTTCCTCTTCATCCTCCCCCAATTCCAAGGTGGCTGCAGAGGGTGACAAGGGTGGAGGCTCTGTCCTCGTCCACTGCTACCATGGCGTCTCCCGCAGTGCTGCCATTGTCACAGCCTACATCATGAAGTCAAGGTACAAAATGACTGACAAGGCAGGCCTCACGAGAAGAACCTACTGGGCCTGGTGTAACTAGGCCTCTGATGAGTCTTCACCCAGCATAACCACTGCGTCTGTGCGGAAATTGTCCTACAAAGCTGAGACCATCATGAAGTTCTAAGTTGCCAAAGAGAACTGGAGAAGACCATCGAATGATTTTAAGCAAGTTGCAAAATTAAGCTCTTAGTTGCGAAGACGGCTACATATGTATGTGTGACTATGAGTACCGTCCAGTGTCTTGGCAGCCCTTCTCTATTAAACTGCAATTGTGCAAGTCTTTGAGGAACACTTTCTATAAGTTAACGAGAAATCTACTAAACACTTCAGCCTTTTATGAGAGATGAGCAAGAAGCTGTCCAAATTATCCCTCGACCCCACGTATTATGAAGAATGGGTTGTAAAATTTTGCTCGACGGTTCTTTTTTCTTCAGAGGCCTAGGCTGTGATGAAGCACTCACTTTAGTACGCTCCCGCCGTTCCTGTGCTACTCCAAATGAAGGCTTTTACCACCAACTGCGTCTCTATGAGCGCATGGGCTGCAGGATTGACCAGGCCAACATCATCTTCAAGCTCTATCGCCTCCAGTGCATCCGCAAACAAATTGGAGGGACCAAGATTCTCCCCAGTGAAGTGAGAGCATTCAGGAATCCTTTGCCAAAGCGACAGAATGGGACAGATGAAGATGATCTCTCTGACCGGATGCAGGTGCACCAAAGTAGCAGGACTGTGATGGTAGCAGTCAAAACTTACACACTCTTGGGAAGTAGAGCCGACATGAGAGGTTTTTCTTGCAGGGTATGTCAACAACTGCTCGCCCGGAGACTGTGACCCGGACCAATGACCGGGGTTTCCGTTGCAAGAAGTGCCGCTCAGTATTGTTCACTCATGCTGCCGGTGTGCTACCACACCCACCGGGCAAGTCTGTCACCTGGATTTCCATGCTGGAGGAACAGAGTGATTTCAATGAGTGCCGGCGAGGTGTCTTTGTGGAGCCGTTGGGATGGATGCCCCGTGTGTTCAGTACCATCTCCGACCGCCTAAACTGTGGCCACTGTGGTGCCAAACTCGGCTCCTTCTCTTGGAGTGCACCGGGGGTCACATGTATGTGTGGAGCTCAACAAGCACCTGGTTTCATCATCAATCTGGCTAAAGTCGACACCTGCACTGTGGTCAAGGAGGTCCACTAAAATAAGATCATAAGGCCAACAGAAATTCCATTGTATGCGTTATGATAATAAGACAGTCCTTCCTAAGGTGATTACTTGCATTGACATGAGATATAAAAATGGTTGAGGTTATGGTCCATTCATTTGTCTAGTCATAGAGATTGTTATGGTGACTCAAAAGGAATCCTTATAGATTTATGTCCAGATCTGATGAAGTTGGTTCTCTTAAGGGGCTTAGGGGTGGATTAGTGTCCTGCAGAGCGACCAGAGGCTGCTCAGACATGTGTGATTCCTCTCTCGTTTTCTTCTATTTTCGTTGGCAACATCTATCCCAAAGGTGCAGTAGGTAAATAGGGGGGGGGGAAGTCGTAGGAAAGCACCAACTTTTCCCTGGCTGTCTGAAATACTCATTGGTCTGACGCCTGAAGAACACTTCAGTGTTCTGGCACTGCAGACAAAGCACAGAGTGCCATACTTCATAAAGTATATTGCATACAGTTATGTCTATCAGAAGCCTAAACTGAGAAAACGACTCTGCTTAAAATTTGATGTCCAAAATGTTTACTTATGGAAGGAGCTTAAACTGGAGACACTGTTTACTTTGACACCTAGCTCAGTCTCTACTAATTCTTTCCTGAAACGAATTGCATACACTTCTTCTCTTAGATTCCAAAATAGTCTTTAATTCAGGTGGGCACAAAGATGTGACCCTGCAGCAGCCAAGGGGCTCCATAGAGCACTGGAATTGCAGCTTTGTCCTCGGGTCTTCATGGCTGAATTTGTGACTGTCCATCTGTTTGTGTTAAGTTGTTTTATTCTGTGGAACTTTGTGCACCGTGTCAAGCTAGAGCTCATTCAGCTCTGCCGTTGATTTATTGGAGCAAAATAAGGCGAACAAATCCTTTATTCTTTTTAGATATGTGTTACTATGGATACTTGTGAGGCAAAGTTAGTCTCCAAGCATATCTTTGAGAGGCAGGTTCACCTCTTGTTGAACTTGTGAGTTTTGGGCTGCTCTTGTAATGATAAAGGGTGTAACAGCAAAAATGTGACTGAGTCTCTCGATCTCTGGCCACACCTTGGTGATGAAGTCTTTTAAACTCGGAGTTCAAGGAAGAAAATGACTCGAACAATTTGACTCTCTTGTCAATCTCTGTGACCAGAGATTGAGAGATTCAGTGACATTTTTGCTGTTACACCCTTGACTGTGCTTGAGGAAGTCCTAAGTGAAGCCTTGTTAGTTTCACTCGGTCACAGCCACAGCCAAGGAACAATATGTTAAAAACTTAACAGCCGCCACATCAAGAGTCACACTAGTGCTACTGGTCAACATAAAGCAATTTTTCAAAAGTGGCAAGACCTTTGCAAGAGACAAAGATCTCTAAAAGAGAAGAACTAGAAGGAAAGACTTTGGAAAATGAGTTGATTGAAAAGTGTTTCCTCACCCTTTTTTGCGCACCCCTCATAATAGTTACTTCAAAACGTTGCAGTCAAAAGTGACCATAGTAAATGTGATTTTTTTTGGATTTGTAATGACATTTTCATGTGTTGGCCAAAGGTCAGAAATGCTGTCTACCCCCTATCAGTTTTCCAGATGCACCTTTTCAAACTAGCCTAGTAGATATGACATCTGCTATACAAATTACTATCACTCAGTGTATACTCCTAAAAAGCTTATTCAATGAATTTTCATTTTAACTATTTTCTGATGCACAATAATCAACTGTAGGTATTCAGCTTCCACTGAAGCAATAACAAAAGACATGCACTTTCTGCTGAGGAAATTTTGTTTTTTCAAGTCACCCTAACAAAGTAGAATAGTGTGCTTTTTTCTCCCCGTGAATGCAAAATAGTCATAAGAGCTTTATATTCCCAAGAGCTCAAAGGTCAAGACTGCTATCACTTTCCAAGAAGCACCTCTTTGGAACTATCCTTGTAGTTATACTTTTTGCGTGACTGTTACGTGACTGTGGACAAGAGAGAGATCTTCAGATATAAATCACGTACTCGCCAAATGTACGCACACTTCAGTAGGTTCTTGACGTTTCTTGCAGTTTTTGAGTCGATTTGAAGGTTACAGTGATGTGCACACCTTGTATGCAGACAGAAGAGTCTCCGTCTTGTATATGAATAATATTGGAGCCTGTAGGTTATTCTTCTTTGCCCATTCACATCAGCTGACATCACTTCTTGCTCGCTTATTGTCTCTGTTCGCGGGTGCGTGAGTGTTTGTGTCCATTCATCAATCATTGGGATGCCCTTTTAAAGTCTTTGTGAACGATTAACGTTGGGGATTCCTGTCTTGTCTCCGTGTATACCAAAATCTAACTTAGATTACTCTTTTTTTGCACTTTGCCTCAATGTTTGGACTGCAGTGACTAGAAAGAAGAAGCAGGGAAAAAAAGGAACAACACAGTCATGTACAAGAGTGACCAAATACAAAAACATTGATATAAAGTTTCCTTCTGAGAATCGTGATTTTTTTTTTGCTTACTGCTAATTCTCCAAAGTGGCCGACATATTTTGAGCCTCACAATAGCAACTTTGTGTGCTCTTAGGCCTGCTACTGCCCCGGGCAAAAAATACTTCACGTATGTACAGTATACACCCCGCGAAAAGAAAAGTTAGGTGTTCAAGCCTTGATTTATGGACGACTGCTTTGTAGCTCACGTGCGACACATAGATTACTAATCACTGTTCTCCAATCCCTCATTACATGCAGAACTGCACTGCATCCTCTGGACGCTCTATGCAGTTGGTTTTTAGCTTTTTGCGTTGTACAATTGCACTGTTGTTGGGAATATCACGTCCTGCGCTGGCGTCACTCTGTCGAGATAACGCTCATGGGGAGAGAGATACGAGAGTAACTCTACCAGATGTCATCAAGTCTACAATATGGATGAGCAGAAATCGGACTACGAGGTCTTGCTCATCTGTAGCCGCACCATGGTCAAGTGCAATGGGTCAAACTTTTCAATTGACGCCAAAGGCTGCGCCTTTCGGACTTGTACGTCACCCGGACGCAGGTCAAAGCCAAGTGCACGTTGCACTTGAACCCTCCCACGAGGAAGGACCACAACTTCTTGAGGTTGTTCAAAGTGACCCACCCAATTGCTGCGACCTTGACGAAAAAAAAGCGAAACGCTATGAAGGAGCCTTGCCGGCTTTCAATTAATGCAGCAAATCAGACACTGAGTGGCCTTTTTTATAGCAGGTTTTGAGCATTCTTGGCCAGACATCTGTGCTGCTATGCATGGAAAAAGTGAGGTCCCGCCGGCCCTGAGGCCAGAGCAATGTAAATAAAGGCCCTCAGAATAAAACGTCAATAATAAAAGATGTAGCCAAGATTCAGGGCTACAAATGTTCTTAAGCGCTCCAGCCTTGAAATTGCCAAACAAGAATGCTAAAGCTGTTTGAAGGCTAGTCTGATTTTTTTTTCTCGCTCGTTCTGTATGTACCGTGCGTAAGTGTCGAGTAACGCGAGCATGGGGAATATTTGCGTGGGCGTGAGTCTTCGACGGAAGAAGACCTAAGTGAGAGTGCACTAATGCGAGTAAGCGGCTGTTTACGTTGCAATTATCGGCCTCTTGAAGCCTCTTTTCCTATTATCTTCGTTGCTTTAAGATAGGCTTCTGCTACTGCCGCCTGTGAAGGTCTTCATAAGTGAATTACAGTGTGTCCAGACTTGACTTGAAGCGTTTTAAGGGCACAGTTGCGTTGGTGAAAATGACCCCGGCGACCGCCACTTGTTGCATACCCTCTAGCGAGTGCTCGTGGAGATCTTCCCACACGACTCTTGTTTTTTGGGCGAGCGCCTCAACAGCTGCGGGCGCACACCGGTACGACCCATTCATACATTCCGAGTAGGTCTCAGTTGCGTCTGGTCGGGGGGAGAACCCCTCATGAGAGATCACTTGCATACAGTGTACAAAAAGTGTTTTGATGAAAGTTTGCTGATTTGTCCACACTCTCGTTCTCTATAACACAATGCTTTTATCGAATGGACGCTGACAAAGTATAACATATTGACGGCGAGGTGGCCAAGCAAGAAAACACGAGTGTCCCCTCTTCAGTGCTTTGGAGTGTGTGAGCTTAAGGAGCGGCGGCTATTTTTGTGTACCACACGTCACCCCCTAGGAAGCCGAGGTTGTTTGTTTAAGCAGGCAAAATTCCCGGTAATATGTACTAAGTTGAGCAGGGCGTGGGTGGAAACTTCAACAAGGATCTTCAGTTGTGTGTTGGAGTTGACGGTGTACATTATCTTGGCACATAAACAATAATGGCCAGCAAGAGCCCTGGGAAACAGAAGAAGAAGAAGGGTGGGGATGATGAGGCCATGGAGGACACGGCAGCAAACAAAAGTCTATCCAAGGGGGCATCCAATCTTGCCCAGAGAGTGGTGGGCAGTCTCTTCAGGAGCAGATCCAGAGTGGGTGATAACAGTGCTGAAAAGAAGAAGATTTCCTCAACCCGATTGGAAGCGGCGTACTACGGTAAGAGGAGCGACGCCCGGGACAGATCCTCTGAGGATCCTCGTAGGCACCAGATCCCCCGGGCGTCTTCGCCCCGGGGGGTAGTGCAGGAAGGAGAGGAAGATCCCCCGACCGCCAAGCCCCGAGTCAAATTGCGGAAGAAATCCATGGAGCGAGAGAAGGAGAGGAGATTGTCCCGCGAGAGGGAGCTGGAGAGGTCCAAGAGGGACTCGTCCAGGGATCGGTCCGTCAAGGAAAGATCTCCATCCAAAACGCACTCATTCAGAATCGAGAGAAACGTCCAGCTGACTCCGCCGATGCCTCCCCCCAGGACAAGGTCCATGAGGGAGCAGACTCCAGTGGAGCCATTGACGAGCACTCCAAAGAAGACTCCCTATCAGTTCTGGAGGGAACAGAGGATGAAGGAAGAGGAGACCATTACCACTGAAGAGATCACCACCGTTACGAGAAAAGAAGAAGAGTCTACTGGAGCTGTGAGGAAACAGCTTTTCTCTTCTAAGTTGGTACCCAAAGATACTACTGACCAAGGTGCTGATGATAGGCAAGAGTCCGCAGATGATATCCTTGCTCGCTGGAAGCATGAACGAGCTAAACGAGAGCGCCAAGCGTCCGGTGGGGCTTCTTCTGTTGCATCTTCCTCCACTGCTGAGCCGGTGTCTAAGGCGGCCAACATCACGCCCTCCTCGGTGACGACGTTCGTCAAGCGAAAGTCCACAATCTCGGCCATGTTCCAGTCACTTAACAAGAAGAAAGAGGAAGAGGAGCAGAAGAAGTATTCGGTGTCGGCGCTCATGACGAGCACCCCTCTGACAAGAGACTTTCACGACGCGGTGCTTCATGCCGAAGTCAAGGAAGCTTCGGCCGGTCCGATCTTCGGCACAGTCCTTCATCCCGTATTGCCCAAGCCGCCCACAGGAAGGAGCGACGATTGGCGCAGCAGTGGTGGTCACTATTTTCGGGCAAGCCGCCCGGAGTCTCCAAGCGTTCTGGCGATAAGAGCCAAAACGCCGGATCCCGACTATGACAGCACCTCCATCGGCAGTGGCGCGAGCTCCAGATCGTCTCAATACCGCCAACAGCACCAGGGTTCTTCCAGCGAAGACATCAGACATCTCGTCGGTCCCCAGTACAACTATGGACGATCGTCTTCTAGCGCCATCGGCATCCCCCGCTACGTCGCCCCTAAGCCGCGTACTTCCTCACTCATGTCTGCTAGTCCTCGCCTGGAAAGGCCACAGTCCAAGGAGTTGGATTCTTCTAGCGCATTTTTTGGGCGCCACGGTGCCAAGCTGGCCTCGGCGCACAGTCAACAGTGGTACAGTGACTATTCGCATAAGGCCTTCCCGCATGAGGCCGCCTTTGGAGACTCTCCTGTCGGAGTCTACAACTACGACGGAAGGATCCACTTGATTAAAGGTACCTGATTTATTCCTCAGAGTTCTTGCTAACGTTCCCGATGTTATCTACAGCGCCGACGAGAGCACGAATTGGGGGAATGAGCTTTGATTGAACACTTTGTCCGTGCAACAGCCATTGCATTAGGCTCCTACAATTCTGGGCGTCACGAACATATTGTTGCACTTGCACTATCCATGGGTAGATTGTGCAATGTGGTACGTGAAGTATAGTGACTCATAGTTTCCTGCGTGAGGGCAAGCCTGTTGTTTCCCAAAATTCTGCAGGAGGAGGTACGAGATGGTCACAGGCAGGAAATTTAATTTGAATAAGTATGGAGAAGTGATTTTTATGCAACTGTTAGTGCCCACAAACGTAGCCAGAAAATGGGTCCTGCTGGGCACACAAATGAATCGAAGGAGTCTACGTTTCTAAGGCCCTCCGTAAGTCAGGTAATAGGGCTCGATCGTGTTTATGAATATCTAAGATCTCACAACCATCCTTTCTTTTAGTACGTGGGAGTGTGCAAAGTATCCCCATAAGAGCCCCATTTCGGTATTCAGCCTTGCCCACTTTGATTAAAGCTGCCAGTTGCATTTCTCGAATGAGCCACGAGAGAGGGAAGAGAGAGGATCTCATTAAACTCTCTCGCATCCAAAGGAAGTCGTGGGCGTTGAGAATAACCTCAGCAGCCGCTGCTTGGCCGCTGAGGGGGGGCAGAAATCCTTCCATCTTCTCCACATCTGCCAAATTCCATCATCTCCCTGAGCGCCAGCATCACGGAGCTCTCATTTGCGTATTATGCCTGGGAATTAGGCCTTCGGAGCCTTTTGAAGCGTTAAACGATTTAGGCTTTGTGTCCTGGTGCGACGGCAAAAGTCCTCCCAACAGCAAGATTGACACGGGTGAATGCGGCCTAGGTCCCTGCTCTGTTTCCCGCTGGGATGGAAATTGGCCGCCCCTAGACTCAATAACGAGCAAAACCAGTCCCCAAAGAAGGCCTACACAGGTGGGCCTGCCTTGCTAATTCGTGACTCCAACCTGAAATGTCACTTCTTCAGCTCCGGAGGGGTGAGCGCGTGAATAACCTGCAGACTGTCTTCGCGTACTGCACGTGCCAGTGCAGGTATTTGAGCGTGTTTTCCTTTAACGTAGTCACTTTGGGAAGGTTACCAAGCAGATGCAAGTGAACATACGCAAGGATGTTTAGAACCGCACAGCTGTTGGTTGGTCACCCTGCAGCCACCGAAGACAGCGGCACGTTTCACCCGTCAGAATAAAAGAGATTTACAGAGCGTACACACCAGGTATCTCAAGCTCTCGTGCTTATCGCATGCATGCAGAAAAGGCAATTGAAGTGTTATTCTTTCATTTTGGGATCTTCCTGCGTTGGCGTCGAGTTTCGCAAGACTTTTTGGACGGGCGATTGGCCATATATGTACGAGGGTGGTTGAGAGTTTCAGCACTTCAACCAGGTCGCGGACGTTATAAGCTCGTGTCATGAGAAGCTGAAAGTGCGCATATCTTTTCTTCTTACCCGACTGAGTTTGGTGGAGTTTTACTTCCATTTCATCTGCCTCGACCTGCGGATGCCAGGGGGGAGAATATTGATCTTGGTTATATTCGATGATTCGTCAGAAGGACCAGGCACGGCTGCCCAAGTATCAAGCTGAGATATCCATCACACATCCAAACAATCAGGTGGCCGATCTCTTGCTTCGTTTAGAGAAGTGACGTTGGTGTTCTACACATCACAGGCTCTTAAACTGATCACCACTGCGCGTATTTAAACCACGTGACCCCTCTTCTGTCACTGGCCAACGTGATGTTGGCATCAGACCCTTATATTGCACCCTTGTCTTCGTGGTCCTTGTACAGTTCATCCCTGGCAATTGTGCGCACTGCAAACGCTTTTTTTTTTGCTGCCAAGGACTGCACCACGTTGCTTGGTGTACAGCAGAAGCCACGCTGTTATGCGTGTCTGCGCGCACGCAACACGTAGTTTTACCTCATCATATGTCCTGCAGGTGCTCTGTTCAAGCCTCTGTCGGTGTTCGCACAATCCGAGTACATGTGCAAGTCAGAATTGTAAAAAAAAGGTTACTACTAAGGTTACGTTTGTTTCTTGCCGTAAGCTTTGTGGCCAATGTTCCATCGAGTAAGAGAATACAGTCGCGCTCAAACGAACACTCTTTCAGTCTTGTCACATCTGCAGTCACAGGTTGAGTCAAATGTCTTAGGCAAAAAATCCCTCTGTCCTTGTCATGCTCGCACAGGAAGAAAGAGCCATCCCTTTTATCTTAAATCTTGTTGAAGTGAGAGGAATCCATCGTCAAGGAGAGACGTGTCAGAGGAAGACGTGTTTTTGATCACTAATAGATGACGATGAAATTGCCAATGGGATGCATGGTCCAAAAAAGTGCATTACAAAGGCCACACTTTCACCGCTCCAAGGACCACTCCACATGAGCTGCTGCACAAGGGCCTGACGTGATCTTTACTCAGGTTTTGGCCTACTGTACACACGTGTACGCGAGTGTTTGCGAGAGCTGAGGAAAGACAGAGGAGAGAGAAGATATGCAGGTATAACTGTGCATATGTGCAACGTAGGCACATGTGCCGTATGACCTGGCTACCTTTTCTGCACCACAAATAGTGCTCCTAACTTCATCTTGACAGGAGGCTGTTTTCTTTGTTGCTGGAGTCGATCTGGTTGTAAATTAGTTTTCCTTCTTTTTCTATAGATGAGCAAGAACGAGTCCAGAAGAAGACGTTCGTGAACTGGATCAATTCCTACCTCTCCAAGGTCGGTACAGTTTGTCTCCTTCTATGCGTATAAAAGTACTATGGAATCTTTTTTCTTCAGAGGGATCCTCCCCTGAAAATCTCCGACTTGATCGACGACCTGAAGGACGGGACCAAGTTGTTGGCCTTGCTGGAGATCTTGGCGGGCGAGAGACTTCCCTACGAAAGAGGACGGACGCTCAGGAGGCCACACTACCTCAGCAACTGTAATACCGCCCTCGAATTTCTTAGGAGTAAAAGGGTGAGTGAGTCTTATGTTGGAGTTGTACTAACGCATGTTGTCAGACTACTTGTCACAGCATCAGAGAAGCACGAGTACTGCGCAGCTTGTTTGTGCGTCAGACTTTTTTGATCGACTTCACCGCTATTTCCTCGATTTCCAGATCAAGCTCGTGAACATCAATGCCAGCGATGTGGTTGACGGGAGGCCAGCGGTGGTGCTGGGGCTCATCTGGACGATCATCTTATACTTTCAGGTAGGAGAAATACATACCTTTTGGACCAATGTACAATGAGAGTAACGTACGTGTCAAACAACCTCGTTTTCTCGAAAAGCTTCGATGCGAGGATCCTATTGTGGTAAGAACTGTAATTGTACTTGCGTACGAGTGAGTGTAGCAATAAGCCTTGTCGCTTTGCTCCTCAGAACTACACGTACAGTTCTACGTAGGTAGATGCACACGTTTGTAGATATCATAAATTGTTGTAGTACGTACCATTGTTAGGTTGTGAACGATGATCATCATGCACATTTCGTTTTTTTGTGCCTGCTAAAGAACACATACATCCTTGCAGGGACTTAATTTTTTGGCTCATCTTCAAGACTTTTGCGTGCAGATTTCTAAGTATCACAAGACCATCATATGCACATATATTCCGTACGGCATGCGTACTTACTATACGAGCCGGCATGCGATTTGTAATGCTTTTACGAAGATTTTAAATGCACAGTATAGCGCAATCTCTAAATGACAATTCGGTGTGGTCAGCAGCAATACCATTGCTATTTCGAGCCATAGACTGTTAGCTTGTAACATTTTAGTTGGCAGCTTAATTGTCGTTGTGTCGAAACTCCTCATTGTTTGGAGATTGCACTGTACGTATGTACATGTAATTTACACGAGTCCAGCTCTTATAAGAGTTTATAGAAAGCGATTTCTCCAGATTGAAGAGAATACACGGATCCTTGAACGTCTGGGCCAACGCCTGGGCGTCGGGATGTCCTCCTCGTCAGGGAGCAGCACACCTGTGGGTCTGGCCCGACCATCGTCGGCCCAAGACAAGTGGAAGGTGACGATTTTACTCTGGAGGGAGTCGTTAATGCGGCTGTCTCATGCTCCTTTGTGCTGTTAAGGTCGGGGCCAAGAAGGCCTTGCTGCGTTGGTGCCAGCAACAGGTGACGAACAAGTTCGGAGTGGAGGTGAACGACTTCGGAAAGAGCTGGAGAGATGGGAACGCCTTCCTGGGGATAGTGAACAGCATCAAACCTGGAATGTACGTGCGGACGGACTCGTATCAAGGTATTTTCCGTACTTTATGGACAATGGCCTTACATGTGATGGACACACGGTATCACACCTACTTAGGGTCGGTCGACATTGACTCCATGGCCCAGGAAAGCAACTCCACTAGGCTGGAGACGGCCTTCTACGTCGCCGAGGTCGAGCTCGGCGTTACTAGGTAAGATAAATAGGAAAAACCTCGGCTTTGTTTTACTACTTCATTCTTTTCTCCAGGCTGTTGGACCCTGAAGACGTCGACGTCTCGAATCCCGATGAAAAGAGCGTAATGACGTACGTGGCTCAGTTTTTGCACAAGTATCCCGAAGGAGCCCATGGAAAGGTACGATGGAAACCAACTACACTATGTAGCTGACTTCATGTACAGTAGATCATAGTATAGAATTAGATTAAGCAAAGCGATTTCACAACCGGAAAACTTGACTACTCACAATGCAGTTAACAGTAGGAAAGTATGCACTATCATTGAAACCGTTGTCTGTTCATTCGAACCAATCTATCCCGGTAGAGCTTTGGCGTCTTGTGCAGTATGTGCTGTAGTTATGCATGCTCATTATAACCATCTTGTCTGTTTCACACTCTTACAAATATTTTCTTGTTCTGAACATAAGAGAAGAAGCTCAGTACCCAAGATGACCGAAGAAGAGGAAGAAAAAAAAGTTAAGAAAGAAGTGATCCCCCTTAGGATGTTTTCCCCTTCGAAGAAGGGAGTCGGCTTGAAGCCCACCTTAAAAAGAACTCCAAGCTTCGATCCCAGCAAAGAGAGATGCTGGGCCGACCAGCACAGGCCTTCCATCCATGATGCTTCCACAAGTGATCCTTCTCAATCAGCTCGAACTGCCCAGATGATGACAGAGGACAAGAGACAGGAAGTGCCGAAGCCGGAGGCACCGAAGCCTTATAAATTTCTCGTCCAGAGTGAGGACATTGAAGCAAAGTCAAAGAGACGGTCTTCTTTGGTTGCTCACGAGGAGGCCAACTTTGCCGACAAGGTGCACAGCTGGCAGTGGAAGATCAACCAGGAGATGGGCACTGATCACCAGGAGAGCAAAGCTCATAAATCCACTTCCCGCAGCAATAGAACAATCTTGAAAGTACCTGTAAAAAGACTTGCATGTGAACATAATATTGTACACTAAGTACGTTAGACAAGATTTTGAATGGTTTAAAGCAAAGAATGAAGGGTTTTATGAGCTTGGGAACCCCAGGTGAACTTGAACAAGAAAAAGAAAGCCGGTGAAGAGCGGCCCAGAGACGTGCCACCGTCCTTGAGAAGGCACAAAGACGGCGAAAGCCGTGTGAACGGGGTAATTGAGCTCTGTTTGGCTATCTTCGCTGATGCCGCACACTACAATGCACTACATATGTTCCGGAACAAAAGGATAATTTGTCTTCATACCCACCTGAGACTGTGGGTAAAGGGATCTCACAATCTACCTGCGTGAGGACCAGCAACTGCTCTGACAAAGCTATCGTTAATGTCGCTTACTTCAATCCCCACGCTTTCGTGCTTTTGTGTTTGTTCCATACGCGCTTCTCACCCTGACACTTTTTAATGTAGTTTCCCATCGTGTTCCAGGACCCGGCGGAGCGCTTCGCAACCATCGACGCGCAATTCCAGGAGCTTCGAGCTTGGCTAACGGAAAAAATCGACTGGTTCCAGCATCAAGGTCCTGGTAGTGGCACTACCCGCGGCCCCCCGGCCGACTATGCCGAATACACGCGCTTTAAGGCGGAGACTGCGGCTCAGAGAAACTTGTATGACAGCCTCAGGCAGCTACAGGAGGAGGCCAACACCGCCATGGGCATCGCGCCGGACGCCTGGCATGAGGTTGACACTAACTGGCAGAAGGTAGAGGCTCAGGTAAGTGTGCACTGTGAGGTTGTGTACGCGGGACCTGAAACTGACTACGTCCTTCAGCTCCGCCATTGGCAATGGCTGCTGGATACTTCCTTGCCAGGCGCTTTCGGACAGGTTGGAGAGTGGCTGAACCAAGCCGAGGGCCTCGTCTACTCCGACGACGTCCCCGCGCAGCTGAACGAAGAGGCTGCCGCACTACTAAACCAAAAGATTGAAGACCACAAGGTGAACGTAAAAGTGATGCAAAAAAAGCCACACAGGTTACAATGTACCTTTCCGGCATTAAAGGCTTTCTTTGGTGATCTTGGCTCCGTCCGACGTCAGTTCTCCACAGCGCGCGCAGATGAGAGACTGGTCGAGCAAGTGCCAAGAGAGCAGCTGGAGAACATGGCCAGGAGGCTGAAAGAGATCGGGCCAAAGTCAGACATTAGGGCTGTCAAACTCAAGTATCTGGAGCATAAGGTTAGAATGTTCAAGGCGAGGAGGGCAGATTTGCACAGAAAATCACATGGAATCTTTCTTAGTGTTGCATCGTGGCCTTCCTGATGCTAACCGAGTCGAAGCTCAAGAACTGGACGGTGAAGTACGGGCGAGAAGAGCGAGTGCAGCAGCTCATGTCTCAGTACCGGACATTCGTCTCCAAGAACAAGATCTTTCAGGTACGGGATCAGCGACATCCCACCTGCACGAATGTCTATAGATACCGATACGAATTGATCAACATGTACACTGTTCATGTACAAGTATGTGTCCCTTCAGGAATTTCAAAAAGCCTTTGTTGAGTTCGGTGACGTCTGCGCCGAGTACAGGAGGGACGGGGGCGAGGCCGCCGCCGCGGAGTCTGCCCAAATGGACGCATTCGCCGCACAGGTCAAAATTGAACGAGATTCTGTGTAGTGGTGACGACGCCTCCCTTTCCGTGTACTTGTAGGTGGCGGAACGTTGGAAAAACACTTCTACGGAGCTCCGCTGCGTCCAGTCCCTGCTGGAAGAGGTGTTGTCTTACTGGCGTCGTTGGAATGCCGATTACGGACCTCTGCAGCAGTACGTGGTCGACGCCTTCGAAGTGCTCAAGCGACAAGAAGGAGATGAGCAAGCACAGATGGAATTCTTCCAGGACGTCAGCAAGTGGAAGGAGAGGTGAGTGGTGACGTATGTATGCACACGTCAGTCTTACTTCCCTCCGACGTTGAACTGAAAGGCTTATTGCATTCGTTTTGCCCACTCGGTTGTGTCTGACGCATCCTTGGCATCAGCCAAGAGCCAGTCAGATGTTAGCGTAGGCTGGACGGATGGTTCATCCGTCTTCATCTGCTGTCTTTTGCATTCATTGCACTTTGCTGTAGTTCGTCTCACTTTTGGCGCAAGCATACCAATTTCAGAGGAGTGCTGAAAAACGCAGGGTATGTATAGAAAGTTAAGATGAACTTGTTCACCGTTATGTTTACAAACAATGTGCTTTGCCGCGAACAAAAAACTAACACAAAACTTTGTAACTTAGCTAAGCGACTCAGTAACAATTTCGTCATCAAACGTCCTCTCCAGATGTTCTATTCCACCATTCTCGTGATCTCGGGGACGTCGAACGCCCTGTTTTTCTCAAACGTCGCCCCCCCCCGATCAGGGGCACAGACGCCGCTCGCATGTCTGTCCCCAATGTACTCAATTCATTCCTAACGGAGATGCAATGAATAGTTACCAGCAAACCGTATCCGCTTTGCTGAATTTAAAAGTGGCTGAAACTTAAGGCACTGTGCGTATGCGTGTGCGCTGTTGTGTACGAGCGTGCTTTGACTGTGTGTCAGTCTGCGTCACCTATCGGTAGACCTGTGGTCCCCGAACTTGCCATCCGCACGCTTACGATCGCCTTCGAAGTCATAGCTACTATCATCCACACGATCTTCGCGCAGCCAAGTAGCTGTAGACGTAGCTGCAGATGAAGCTTTTGTTGTACACGAAGCTGTTGATGGAAGTCCTGGCAGACGTCGCTGCCGACGAATCTTTTGTGGCAGTAGACGTAGCCGTAGATGAAGGTCCCGGTCAACGTAGCTGCAGCTCACCTTACACTTCGCGCTCACCACGCGCTTCACGCATGCACTCCGTGTCGTCGGTGAGATCTGCACCCGGATTGCATGTAGTGATGCTTACGAGTTGGGTTTGACTCGTAAAAGTACGAGTCGAGCCGGATATTTAGCTCGGCCGTTTACGTAGTACAGTATAGATATAATTTAGATCAACTCTTTGATGCAGCTTTCCTCGCCTTACTGAATGGAAATTTCTAAGAGACCACAAGTCACAAGAATGAGTTAACAGTTTCTGTGTCCTTTCTGTCAAGTACTACAGAT
>JAAUXU010121943.1_pt1 | contig 40046 bp, 41 predicted proteins | sample 7278151 | NCBI WGS metagenome assembly JAAUXU01 (sample SAMN14350113, study PRJNA611818) | marine sediment metagenome | isolation source: surface marine sediment (1.8m) | place: French Polynesia: Moorea | collected 2018-08 | reverse complement strand
TTCTGCACTGCATTATGGTGCTAAACTGTTCTGCACTGCATTATGGTGCTAAACTGTTCTGCACTGCATTATGGTGCTAAACTGTTCTGCACTGCATTATGGTGCTAAACTTACTGCACTGCATTATGGTGCTAAACTGCGCTGCACTACATGCATGGTAGTGGTACACTGTTCTGCATTGTATTATGATAATGAACTGTTCTGCACTGCATTGTTATACTCTTCTCTTCTGTACCGCACTGCATTATGGTACTGCAATGCAGTGCACACAGTGACAACAACAGCCCTCAAAGGCATTGCAGCAGCAATGAATCAACGATAGGGGGAGAGAGGGTGAAAAAAAAAAGAAACTTTTTCTCCGGTTTCTTCTTCATTATTTCTAGTGTCAGGAAGGGGGCACACGAGACTTGATGGATGAAGAAGCACTTACGCATTACTGGGAATAAAACGTTAAGGTCCGATTTACATAGGCAAAATCGTGTAGAAGGAGCGAGAACGAGCCCACTTCTGCACTCCCTGCCCTTTTTTTTCCGCACGAACAGACCGATATTTTAAGCTCACTCACACACACCCACAAAAAAGTCTGTTGTAGGGAAGGAGCACACGAAGAGAAAGGCAACCAATCATGGCAGCTGATTGTTTTCTCGCATGCTCTGGAACAACCCACTCACTCTCCACCTTTCACAACTTCCATTTTTCCTTCGATCTAACCAATTTTTTGGAGTCGTCGTCGCCGTCGTCGTCGTCGACGACGAGGACGACGACGACGACGACGTCATTTGCTGCTGTCTCCTCGGCTTGGAAGCAAAACGGTCTTGCTCGTCCAAACAATAAAGGCAAATTGGTACGGAGAAATATTAATAATGAAGAGCTCTTCTCTCTGTCTTTCCGGAATGAGAAAAGGTAATGAAAGCAAATTGCAGGGAGAGCAGAAAATGATTTCTTGCAGCTGTCTCGTATAGCAATAAATTACGATCTTCTTTGTAGCAGTCACAAGGCCTAATGGAATTGTGCTCGTCGTACGTACACACAGGGGGGGAGGGGGGGGAGGAGAGGGCAAAGGCAAAATCGGTTCTCTCTCTCTCGGTGCCTTTCCCAAATGAAGCCCTCGGGGCTGCCTGGAGGGCAGCAACGTACGCACGTTTTACAGGGTGCGTCACCAGTATCAGCACCTTCGGAATGCCTCAAACTTTCAATGAATGTAGTACTGTTTTCTGCTTGTTATCGCTGCTCGATATATATTCTTGTTCTTTTCTACCTGGCCAAAGTTCAGAGTCACTCATAAGTGAAAGAAGACATGAAATATGTGGACAAGTTCGAGTTCCACAGCAATTCCATTCATTCCAAAAGGTCCAAATAAGTTCTTCACGTGCTGGGAACACTGGCGCATGAGGCACAGACGACTTCCGGAGTGCGAAAACGAAATGTGCCAAATAAAGGCATCGTCGTCCAGTCGTGATTGGGCGGAGAAAACAATATCGGTGACAACTTGAATCTGGGACACGGTGGACGCACCCACCCTGTATGCCAGAAGAGGGCAAAACGTGCATTATAGCGCTAAGAGGGTGCACAAATTTGCATGGAAATAGAATAAGAGATTCCTTCCATGTGTGTGAGCAGACTGAGAAGAACACATGTGGTGCCATAAAATGTTTCCCTTGTTCCCATGAAAAATGCAAGCCAGCAGAGGAATGAATTTCTTTCTCTATTCACTGCACACCTACTACTATTAGTACTTATTCCGTGCAGGAGGATTTTCTCTTTTTATGTTCATTGCCGTCACTTCTGCTACTTTTGATCACTGTCTAGATTACCTTGGGGAACTTTTCCCCCAACACCACCACTGCTGCTACTGCTACTTACTACTGCCACCACTACCAGCTGCTGCCACTGACAGACAGAGTTGCCACACGCGCTGAGATGCAGCTGACGGACACTTGCAGAGCGTGAACATTTCTCCGCGCGCACAAGTCGCTGGTGAGGGACGTCTTCCAACCGTTCGCGGAGGTGGCGAATTGCGACCAAACAAATCGAGCGGTTGAGTCAGTGAACTTTCATTTGCGGGAGCCGCAACACTTTGCACTCTAATCCCGGTATCCCCAGGTAATGAAAATGTATCACTCTTTCCCCCAGCCCGGCCACAAAGGTCGAAGAAAAGACCCCTAAGACATTTTTAATTATTTAGTGTGCTAATTCTGTCCCTGGCAACCTTGCCCTGAGTCAGACCATATAGTGAACCAACCCCAGCCGCAGTGTTGTACGTATTTTGGCGTGCTGCAGGAGAAAGAAACTGAGGGAAAAAAGAAATGGAAAGAAAAAGATGGAGGGAGGAGGAGGAGGAGTGAAGTCTCTCGGTCCCAGAACTAATTCAATACAAAATTATTTTCCAGATTCTTTCTCTCCACCTCATCCTACTTTTCCCCCGACGGTCGTTGAGGAGTGAGGCCTGACGAAAACTTTCCACCCTTTTTTTGGACCTTTCCCCAACGACTAAGTAAAAAAAGCAGTGGAACAACAAGTTTGGGGCTCTGGGCCAAGAGAAATGAAAGGGATTTTAGCATCTAATCATACCAAGACTTGAGAGGTTTCGACACAATGACTTTCGACACAATGACTGTGGACCCTGAGACGGAGATCGTTCCCACGTGATGGCGGGCGTGCACTCACCTCTCGTCGAATGTAAATCACAACTTTTTTAATGACAACTTGTCTCGATTTCGCTCTTTTTCTCTGTGTGTCTCTCACTGAAATTGTTATTGATCGGAGTCAGAGGGTGGGCGTGTTAAGGCCTCTGGCAGAGCAGGGGGAAAGAAAAAAAGATGCCATCATGACGATCGATCATTTAAATTCAACGATGTCTTATTTTCTCACGATTGCAACACAGCAAGATTTCTGTCTGTGATGCTCCAAGCGGACAAGGAAGAGGGCGGCCGCGCGGACCCTGGTGCCGTGGGACGTGTGTGCCTCAACGATGTCCTCCTCGCTCGCGTCCTGCGCGCTGCCTCTTCAGGGATTCAGCATGGAACACATGACGCACTTTCAAATGACTCTCTTACTGCATGTGCGGAGTGCTCGCGCGTGTGCGCGCGAGCGTGAGTGCGCGTGCTACATAATAAAGCTATCACGGAATCAGATCTAAGAATTTTGATTAGAGGCTCGCGTTAACACGCGTCGCCGCCGCCGCCGCCGCCGGCAGCAGCAGCACCAGTGCTTGCGGCAGCGGCGGCGGCGAGAGCGGCGGCGACAGCGGCGGCGACGGCAGCAGCAGCCCGTTTGATGCCGCCGCCGCCGCCGCCGCCGCCGCCGCTGCAAATGATGACGTTGAAGAGGTGATGCATCAAGAGAGACTCTCTGCATTGGCCCCGATTATTATGTTGATGATCGAAGACCTCAGCCTTGATATCAAGGCAAGAGGTGGCCTGAAATCCCATTTTTGCTGGGGCCACGAATTTCTCGGTGAGCCTCTGTCTGTCTTACCTGTGCGTCCTGCGCAATTTTCCTCCTCTTAATTTACTGGCTCTGCTGTCATTAATTCATTATCATTAGTGAGACGTTCAACAATTATTAGTTATTACCCGTGCATGTTTCGTCCGGCTTGTGTTTTGTGTCCTGGCTTGATTCAATCACTAAAAACAACAGACACGCGCGAGAGCGTCACAATTTGTCATAGCTGGTGTCAGACCTTTTTTTGCAGTTGCCTGCACACATGCCTGCCTGTACAAAGTCATGTTTTGTCTTGTAATGCACTCTATTATACAGGGTGATCAACAACACGTGGGCTTTGTTCTCGACAATACATGCAACGCGTATGTACGTGACACACGAGCCCCACAACCAGATTTATTCAAGACGGCCTGGCAAGCACTGGTGGAAGGCCTTTCTGGCATCCCCAAGGCCACCGCGTCCAACTCGGAGGACGTGAGGGCCTCCTGCCAGCTGGCTCGGCGGACACGTGGAAAGGACGGCCTCGGAGATGTCGTCCAAAGCCTCATAATGGAACATGAACTCCAGTGTACAGCCACCCTGTACACATCAATTCAAAGCAATTACTGGACAGGTACACACACACACAGGTATAAAAAGAAAAAAAGATTGGTCACCGTCATCGCCTCGAGTTGATTGAGCCAATGGGGCAAGAAGCAGCAGTCGGAGTCAGTCCAGTAGCGCACAGCAGATTGAAGAACAAAGCTTTGAAGCATAAGCAGAATAAAGCGCGGTTCTTTCTTGCTCTCCTCCTTCCACTTGGAGCACAAAGCCAAGGAGAGGAAATCTTCGTTAGACTTCTCCTCTTCTCATTCCGCCAATCAGCATTCGTCGTCGGTAATTTCGTCTCTCATGGCATGATTGAGTGGAAACAATCAAAATTCCATTTGGTTCACATGATACCGGTGAGTGTGCGGTTAAAAGAACTACAGCGAATGAGAAGAGAGAACCCGCGTAGTACGTGCGCATTTTCGCAGGAAACCATAAAGAAGGGGTGTAATTTGCAGCGCAAACAACGTTGCTTAATGAGGGGTGAAGGGGGGAGAGGAAGAAAGAAAAAAAGGAAGGCAGGTTTCACAAATTTAGTGTCTGACAGAGCCACGACTCGGCTAGACAGACTGCGCCGGGTGCAAGCTGGAGTCGGACCTCAATGGCTGAATCGACAGGGAGCAGAGTGTTGCTGTACTCCTTCCCCGGGGTGCATTAGGGCCGGGTAAAGAACCCCGGTCTGCATGGACCTCTTGGAGTTTGGAATACTCGTCTGAACTCGAGTTGAATGAGCTGATGACCAATTGTGATTGGCTTCACTTGTGCAGACGAAGGCCCACACTAAGATGGTGTGGGCCTGCTCAACTCATGATTGCACTGTCTGGTAGAGCCCATGATAACTTGTCTGGAGCTAGCAGTTTTTGGATGAGCTGGATCCAACCTACCTTGTTTAAGGCAATTTTAGTTACTTCTAGAGTCTCTACCACCTAAAGGCAATCTTCTCGTCACAGGGTGTTTCAGCGTTAAATGGGACAGAGGCAGACTGGGAAATTGCAGTCATTAGCACGAGTACGTCACACAAAAATGAGAGAACTGTCAGTCCATCAGATGGGAAATGAAAGCAGAATCCCTTCGATCCAAATTTCACGCCGCAGTGAAGACACATGGACGAAATTATTCATTTATCTGTCAATCAGCAGTTTTTGGTTATCGAAATCATGCGTAACTGACGCTTCACGCCCAGTGGAGACGAGCTCACCAGGGCAGGAAATTGCTCTTTGTGACACAAATTTTATTTCTACCATCTACAGTCGACATTCCATGGGGTCAAAGAGAAGAATCGATTTGTTGACAATAGAATTGAAGCGTTGTCCTTTAAACACACAGGGTGAGGAAGGATCAGAAGCCGAGCAACTTAGACATCCTTGGGAATAAATATTCAGCGGAAAGTGCAAAGTACACGTCAGTGGTGGAGACAACATAAGTTTGAATGACTGCACTAAGGACTTGCCTTCAATTTGAGGGGCTTTTTTTCCACCAGAAAAGAAAGCACATCTGTGGACAACATGGATTGTGTCGTTCCACCCTAGGTTCAACCCCACCCACACCCCACAAAGTGACTCCAGACTCTCATATGATGAAATGCCCCAACTCGAATATCGAATCTCGGCTGCATTTATCCTTTCGTTTGAGCTATTTCTGACATGAGAGCAAAATGGAGGCCAAAAGACGCAATTCCATAATCTTCTGGCCCTCGCCTCGTGGGACAAAATTATACTGCCGGCAATTCTGCTCAGGTCTGTCCGTCCGTCCGTCCGTCTGTCTGTCTCTCTAATAGCCTCCCTCCATTCCAGAGCCTCGAGGCCACACAAGTATACACACACACACACACACATTTGGCCCGAAATGATACAGATAAAGGAGCAGCAGCAAGTACATCTCCTGATCCCCGTCCTCCTCCGCCGCCAACATATGCTGCTGTTCCTTTTTATCAATCCCTCATGCATTTTAACCGCTCTTGCTTTCTTCTCTCGCTCTCCCTCTCTCCCTTCCCCCCCTTTACGACCGAGAAATGATGATAAATGCCTACTGCGGCCTCTCCTCCGTGGTCTCTACCCTCCATCTCTCGCTTTCTGCCAAATTTAATGCAGCAGGGTAATTTACTCTGGAGTCTTCTGGTGCTGCTGCGCGTGTGTGGACCTCCTCTCTTTTCCCCCTGTCTTTTCCCCCAGGTCACTACGATGAGAATTTGATCCTCCTCGCTTTCCAGCATTTTCTTCCCTTCGTTGAATTATTCTGTCCTGCCCTGAATGGCCAATTGGCCCTGCTTCTTTCTGTCTTTTTCTCTCCCCTGCCCCCCTTTCAGTCCTTCAGCACCGGGTGCTCCAGCTCCGGGTCCTTCTTGGCAGAGATACAAAAGCGACTGGCGAAAAACGACGAAAAGATGAACCCGTCTTAGTAGATTTTCTTTCTCTCCAGCATTGGGGGGGGGGGTCCTGGAGGTGACGGGAGACATTTTGGCGAGACCCCAACTCACGGCCGGACTAGAAAGGAGAGAGGGGGAAAATAATCCCTGCAGGGTTTTCTCCATTGCAAACGATGGCAAAATGAGTCATTGTCTGAAGAGCTTTTCTTTTCACGCAAAGTCCAGGAAAAGCGTCGGAGACGACGCTTGAAAAGAGAAGAGAGAAAAAAAGCTGCTCATGCCGCCATCATCTGGAATCGAGAAAATCTGCAGGGATTTTGTGCCTCCCACACACTTACCTCAGGTCAGGGTACTTGAGGCAGTCTGCTATTTGCCATCATGCACCAGGCACTTGCATATCTATTGAGCAAATCTGCAGGCTGAGTTTCCGCATGACCTAAACTGAGTACAGCCTGGCTGAATTGGACCATGAGGGCTTCTTTTTAAAGCAGTGACAACTATAGATTTCCTCAATAAAAGACACTTTCTGGGTCTTTTTTTCCCTCAAGGAGACATCTTAGATGGATGTAGTACAACATGTCCCACTCAAGAACAAGCGGAATTGGCCTCTTCTCAGTCAGGATGGGGGAGAATCTTTTCCAAATCTCTGCTGCTTTCTTCTCTCGATGCGACGAACGATCTGTTCCCCCCCCCCCCCCCTATTTCCCCAAGAGAATTCTCTGCTGGCGGTGGCGACGGGAGGAGAATAACATTGGCTGCTCTCTCTCTCTCTCTAAGCCCGCAATGATGATAGACTATCAACCACAGGGGGCTTTACTCACACATGGTGGTGGTCGTGGAGCCAGAGAAGAGCAGAGCCAGAGGGAGAGCAGAGCAGAAGACGACAAGCTGCAAAGGGATTTGCATTCCATATCTGTTCTCCCCTCTTCCTCCCTCTGCTCTTCTCTCTCACTCACTTGAGCAGCAACTGCGTTACAGCAAATGGGCTTCTTGCCCTCCAAACCATGTTTGTTTGATTGCCCAAGATTTGGGGCAAGAAATCCCTCCTCACGCCCCAACAACGACGGCACTGAGAGTGGCGTCGACAAGTTGGGCGTCGCCTGTGGACGTACAGGGTGGCGATGAGTAATTACTGTTGTCACCCACGTCCTCCATGTGGGCACGGAAGATACAACATGGGGAAAGAAATCATCTCGGTCATCATGTTGGAGGGAGAGAGGGGAATGCTTCTTACTCCATAGACAGGGCAAGTATGTATTATATGAATGTATATACAGTCTGTGTGGTGGCTTGCTCATTACATGCCACGCAATAAGTTAATTTGGGCTTTTAAGACAAGTCACCGGGAAGTCAGGCGAAAGCAAATTTTTTCCCCCCGCGAAAATGCCCAACGGTGTTAAGGAAAATAAGTTAACTTCTTATTTATTGCATGTCTCAAATTCGCGGATGACATGACTACTCATATGGTCTTTCTGTTACATCTGTTCACACCAGGGCCGCCTGGAGCCTCTTTGCGCCACGGCCGCTGGTCCAGGTCCGGGTCAGCTTATTTACATGTTGGCCTTCACTCCCTTGACGAAGCTGTCGTTGAGTAGACCTGTCCGAAAGTAGCCACTCCTCACTCTAATGAGTCCAGATAAGGTGACTGACGATCATCAGGTCTGCCACGTCCACAGCCACAGTCTGTGTCACCCAGAGACCATGCTCGCCGGCTGATGCGGCGGGCGCCGACGGTGGACGTGTCCACGTTGCTCAAGGTGAAGATGGGACCAGACAACCTTCCAGCACGTCTGGATTGGCCAAGAAGCAACTGTTTAACTCAGCCCTCTGCTTGCCCTCCCTCCGGACAGAAGCATTTGCCCACTTCCCCCTCCCCCTCCAGTCATGTATGTGCATGTGATCCCACCCCGAAAAGAGTCTCCGTGTGTGTCCATTTCCTCTTCCTGCCTCCTCTTTCCCCTGTAAGAAAGCCGCTGTTGAGAGGAGTCAAGTGGAAGGGAAAAGGGTGGATGCTCGCGGATTACAAATCACACCTTAAGGGAGTCAATAGTCCACAAGAGTGGGCAAGAGCAGGAGAGAAAGAAAGAGAGAGAAGAAAGAAAGAAAGAAAGAAGAAAGAAAGAAAGAGGATTCTGCTCACCCGCGCGCTCTCTGGAGATGAAACGACCGGATAAGAAGGGAAGGGAGGGACGAAGCGAGGAGGGACGTACAAAACTGGCAGAATATTTGGAGAGCAAAAATTGCGGGGAGAAAAGTTAATGCGGGCTAAAGGATTTCGCGGAAATTGTTTGAACGTTAGGGATTCCGCAGATTGCCTTTTTATCGAGGCTCCGCTACTAAGTGAACGTTGGCAAGGATGGACCGAATCTGGCATCACTGTATTTTGGGGGCTTTTTTTTGCTCACTCACTGGAAAATGCACCGTTTTGGTGGTGCAAAGATTGTTTTTCCACGCACTCCATGATGGCGGCTACTTTTTGTGCAACACTCCGTTAGGTCACTTGTGACTGGGTAGAAGTTAAACATTTTTCAACGGTAAGAGAGTCACTTTGTGGGGTGTGGGTGGGGTTGAACCTGGGGTGGAACGACACAATCCATGTTGTCCACAGATGTGCTTTCTTTTCTGGTGGAAAAAAAAGCCTCTCAAATTGAAGGCAAGTCCTTAGTGCAGTCATTCAAACTGCCAGACTTATGTTGTCTCCACCACTCACGTGTACTTTGCACTTTCCGCTGAATATTTATTCCCAAGGATGTCTAAGTTGCTCGGCTTCTGATCCTTCCTCACCCTGTGTGTTTAAAGGACAACGCATGAATTTTTGTCAACGATTTGGCCTGCGCCTTGACGAAATGGAATGTCAACTGTACCTGAGTTGCTGACTCTTTCATGTGTAAGCGTGTACGAGATGAAGGGTGGAACCCCTGCTCCTGTGTGTCTCTCTCAACTCGGTGCTGATGGCAACAACTTGAAAGAAGAGAGAACAAAGGGAGGGAAAACAAGACCAGTAATTAATGTTCCCCAGGCTGTTGCCACACTCTGCAGGGACGGAGGAAGGGGAGGAGGACGAGCAGAGGGAAGGAAAGCCCCTCTTCTTCCCTTTAGGAAAGTGCTAATTTCATTCAAAAGCCATTTTCGTCGCCGCCACTAAAAGTACTTAAGTTCCAGCACTGGAAAAAAAGAGCTCAGGAAATGAGGTCTCACTTAGTGAAACTTGGGTAGGTAACACTTCAGTCTGAGCTGCAGCACACGGAGTAAGGGGGGGGGGGGAACAAGTAGTTGTCTCGTCGACTGTGACGGTAAGAAGAAGAACAACAAAAAAGCTAATCTCCAGCTTGTCCGCAGTACAGGATCCACAATACGGACACCTCAGTATCGTCGGATGCGCTGTGTGTGCATGCGCTGTTAGCTCAATTGTGTACAGCACCAGGATTGCTGCAGTTCCAACGTCTGGACGCTTCTCTGGCAACTATGACTGTTGTGGACTACAGTCGTGTGGCAGCTCCGCTCGCTCCGTGATGACGACGTTTCACAGAAAACAACTGTAGCTTTGCAATTACACCGGCAACAAAGTGACAAACTGATTCCCTTTTGGGCGCACGTGACTCAGAAATTACATCAATCTATCGATCGGTACTGGCAGCGTATTAAATTTCGTGTCATCGCGCGTGTGCGATGAGAAAATGGGAGAAACGGAGGGACGGACTCGACATGTGCCGGAGCCAAGGACACATGGACGAGGACAGGACCGGACGCGTCGTCGCAGTGCTGGGCAACGCAGAAGGTGCCGCAGTGCAAAGTCGCTGCCACCCCAGCGAAAGTCAAGCTCTCGGCCCCGACGCTGGAGGGCGGTCCTGGCCTGTGATGCCCATCTCTCATGGTGTGACTCGGGTTACGGCATCCCCGAGTCCTCCTTCCCCTCCTCGGGTCTGTGGGCGGGGGACTCCGGGGGGCTACCGGCGGGTGGCGCCGTCCTCTGGAATCAAATTGATCAGTTCAATGTTTGGATAGATGCTGGCAAAACAATACGATTTTAACAGTAGCATAAACCATAGGCTGGATTTCCCGACCACTCATGGTAACTTGATTGCGGCAGCACAGCAAAATAATCCCCAAGTCCAGCTTATAGTTATCATTGGCTGCTTTACGCTGTGTCGAGGCTGTTTCATTTTTGATCAGTATCGCGTTGTGAATCTCTGTTGTCATCCCCCTCACCCCCCCTCCTTCGTACCCCACCCACCCCTACCGTTTTGCATCAGATAAGAGGCTAATTTCCAGAGCAAAGAATGGGAATCTGCGTGCGCGTGTGTGCGTAACCAAGAGAAGAACAACATTTGAATCGATCTGCGAAAACTTGAGCAATCCGAATTATAAGTCCTCTTCTTCTTTTTCTCTTCCTCTCCTTCTTTCTGCGAATTTGCGTGCATAAAATCGCCACATTTCTCACGTTGCGCATTAGTTACAATTTCTAGGGAATAATTTCACGAGGAAATTGCGAATTCCATTTGGTAACAAGAGTTATGGAGAAGAATCGTCGACAGAACTGAAACCAAGCGGTTTCTGATATGGAGATCTCGGAATTCCAGGTGACGATTTTTAGCAATTCGCACTCAAGATTTTATATTGCCTTTTTTGTGTCTACGTCTGTGTTTAGTGAGAAAGTTATTTTTAGGTCACACTTTAAAGTGTTGAATATGCCGGTTAGGTTACACTTCTAGGAAACCTTCTCTTGCCAGTCCAACGTACACTGATAAATGGTGGCCTCGTCATTACCTTGTGTGACGTCACCACTCTTCACTTGACTTTCATGCTTGGTCATACAATTATCATTGACAAATTTCTCGACAGCCAGAGTTTTCTGAGTGTTCTGTTGAGGTTCTGAACTAAAATTCCGAGGCCAACAGATATGCCACACCCCAGCTTACTGAGAAGCATCTTTTCAGGAGCAAAATTTATGGAGCTAATTCAGAATTCAGTAAAAAAAGGCCTCCTTCTCCGTCGTCTTCTCCATCCTCGCCTAGAATGTGGAGAAGACGTAGCCAAACATCATTGTGGATAGTAAATGTATTATTTTCCGCCCGGAAATGGATCACTTCCGCGTCATTTCGCGCAATCTTTGGCAGAATGTGTGAAATGATAGCGTCAAATATCCTGCACTGGACGCATGGGGGATGTGATCCTTCATGGGAGGACATCAGGGCTCGTCAACACTGATCTTAAATGCTCTTCTGACACTTGGGACATTTTTTTATATGCACACTTACTTTTGCTTAGGTAGTTTCGGATGTGGCTGCTAACGTAGCACTTTAAATGCAGCGCACTCATCTTTATTAGAAGCAGATCCTTATGATCTGCCACAGCCCACATTTAGCACATTTGCAAAAAAAGTCTCAACGTCAACAAAGAGATAGTATTGCAACATTGTGATGTCCCCAGATGTTGACTCCTCCTCGACTTTCTCCTCAGTATCCATGTTGTTCATTGTTTCACACCAGGGGTTGGCCTTGGCCCTGCGACCACTCAGGGCTGACTGGGAAACGACCACAGACGTGAAAGTCAAGATAATTTTGCGCCCCCAAAAGGTCATTCTGGCTGAAAAAAAACCACTCTTCCATCGAACAGATACGTATGAGCGATGTGCCAAACATATTTTTCCAGACCCATCCCTTTCACATGTTTTGTCGTTTCAGACAAACTCCATATCGATCTCACGAAATGGCAATCAAGAGGTCTTTTTTTCCTCAACGTACGTAGATTCCCAGATCTTTCCTGCGGACTTAAAAGGCCCCCATTGGCATTCGGAGAAAACTAATCGGAATTTAATGCCTGCACATTGGGTAAGACCCAAATTATACGGGGAAGAACAATATGGGCACGTCTGGGATTTGGGGCAGATACTGCCTCGTTCGTCCTCCCTCCCTGGTGTGCACGTTTGTCTGTGCGAGGGCGTGAATTGAGCGATTTCGATGCAAATTCGCCTCCTATTCTATCGGTATCAATTTCAGGCTTGTGTGTATGCGTGCGTGTGTGGCTAACGCAGGAAATGACAGGGGGGATTTGGCCAATGAAGATAGACGGCAGAGAATTTAATGCATTTCCAAACTTTCTTTTCCTCCTCCGCGGTCTCGTCACAGGAAGACGAATAAAATCAGACCGAATAATCTCTGGCACAACAGTTCTATTTTGTTCTCGAATAAAATAAAAGTGACGCGCGTGATTGGTCACAGGATCGCGGAGAGAATTGAGTGAATCTCCCATGCCTCATAAAGCGATTCGGAAGAGGGAGAAGAAAGCAACAATCTGGGAAAATGTCACATGAGCGTGCCCATTTTTCCACCCATTTTCCACCCATTCCCTCTCTCCCCCTGTCTTGTTCGTGATTCATTTGGACAATGGAGTCACGGAGATTCTTCACGCCGACGGAGGGAAATTATCTCTGCTGCAGCCAATTCTCGGAGATGTCGGAAAGTACGGGTGCAGTCGAAAGTATTGGCCGCACCTGGAGATTGGCACTTTCTGGGCAGTCACAGCCCGACCCTTGCTCCAAGTTCATCCCAGACGTTCCGGACTCCAAGACTCCAGAAGAGGGACTGCAAGGACTGGACCGGAGGGTGATCGACATCTGCGGGGAAAATCGGGGGAAAATATGCGTACTTTTAAGGGAAGAAAAATTCTATCATTTGTTCGTCATGTTGACGTTGCTCTGTCCAAAATGGAAACAGAGAGTTGCCATGATGTTTTGAGTCAACTCTAAAAGATTCTTCCCACCCACCCCCGAGCATGCCACAATCATGAAGGGCAAAATGGCAACCCTGGGTCTGTAGAATGGGCACATTTCGCCAGAGTTCTTACGCTTATCTAAGAGAGAGAATGTCGGGACGTCACGAACACTTTGAAGTCCGTCTTGCTGTGGTCAGGGGCGAACTCCACGGCGGACATTCCGAGCAAGTCAGGTAGTGAGGGATCGCGCCTTCATCGCCCCGTTCAACCCTTGCACCCGCGTCCTTCCCGACGCTTTCCTGGTCTTCCTCGAGGCCCGGTCAGAACCTCCTCCTCATTCTCCCGGTGAAGACGCTGTCTCCGTCGTCCCCCCTCTGCTCGTCGGCCCCGCTCTCTCCTCCGTCCGTGTTGCTGCCGTTTGTCAAGGCCAAGGTGAGGGACTCCCCGCCCCCCAACCCTCCCCCCGCCCTCCAGGTCCCGGAGAGTGTGAGAATGCGGGGGCTGCGACGTAATCGGAGCACGAGCGAAACAAATGAGAAATAATTCCATCCTACACTCTTTTTTTCTGTACCCCCACCCGCTACCAGACATTCATGACGTGTTTTTTTTTCTCACACGCACGCGCGTTGTTCGGGTAATTGTATCATGCATGTAATTTGACGTTCAGTACGCGATGGAGAATTCGTCGGACGTTTCACGGATTCGACACGATTGTTGCTTGCGCAGGGAAGAAGAAATGAGGGAAAAAAGGACGCAAGAAGAGTGCAAAAGCACCTCAAGTCTTCATTTAGGATCATGCAACTTGGAAGAAGAGGGAGGGGGAAAAAATGTGGAAATTAATGCGTTATCTGTTACAGGGCAATTAATGAGAATCATCAGAGAGACCAGGAAGGATCGATGAAGCAAAAAGAGGCTTTTTTCCCGCATTAACATCGAGCAATCATCATTTGTTATCCTGTGTCGTTATGCCCAGGCCAATTATTTTCTAATTAATGAATAGTTAATTACCCCTCGCTTCCTGTCTCGCCCGCTCCGAGTGCGTGAAAAGGGTTTCGTTGCACTGCAGTGCGTGAATAAGCAAAGTTGGCCCGATGAAACGAGTCTTCTGAGTCACTTACGTGCAAATTACCTATACGCAGTTGTGCAGTCCTGGCCAAAAGGTTTGCTTGTCACATCGAGGGAATTGGGAACCTTAATGACTATCAAAAAAATTAATTCCGTGCAAGGGTCATTAGGATGGCAATTACAGCACGCACTTCAGTCCATTATATTCTTAAGTTTCGTGCTAATGTTGCGACCCAACAAGATCGATGCGGTTGAGACCAAGTGCGCAATATTTTTGACCAGGACTGTATGTTAGCTACAGCAGACATTCAGTCTTGGCAGAAAGTAAAGACTTTTGCAGCTTTCCTGCATATCAGTGTTTTACCTAATGACTTTCAGCTTCACTTCTGGCGCAATTACCAGAAGCCACCTTGGATTTCCCACCCTTTCATTTGTCAATTCAAGCTGAGAAGTGAGATTAACTAACTGCAATTATTAGCTCAACCTTCAGTCTGGAAAATGTCTACTTATCGCATTACAGTGGATTATGCTTATATATCGATCAGCATGGCCGGCACCAAACCAAAAAGGTCACTTGGATTTGGCGCTCACGCGGACATCACAGTCAACATGAATCGCACCAAAGTCACCGGTACAAGTGTTCTGACTTTTCCAAAGACTAACGCAAAATAAAGCACTTGATGAGTGACCTCCAATTTTGGAGCAGCCTCGTGCAGCACGCAAAAGGTTGCTGGAGGAGGAGGAGGAGGACGCTCACTGAGGAGAAGCTGACGTTACTGAAACAATTCCGGGGTCTGAATCCTCCGGGTTCATCCCCAAAGCTAGAAGCACAAACTGTTAATCCATGAATTTCATTAAATAAAAATATTTTTCCTCGGACACCTTCCTTCACGGCAGGGGGGAGGGGGGGGGGGTTCTGAATCGACAGCCCCAGGGCTCAACCTTGCAGAGTTTCATTCAAATGGGTCCAGTGCAGACAGGTCTTTATTTTGCACACGTACGAACTTGGTCATCACTTTATTATCCAGATCCTTGGCTGACGAGATTAATAAAAACTGGAGTAATATATTTAGATCATAAAGAAAGAAGGGGGGGGGGGATAAGCGGATTTTGAGGTGAGGGCAGATCTAAAGCTTAGAGATTCTTCCTGCTCTGTTGGTCTTTTTCTCGCCACCGATTGATGCTCATACGTACACACGCATGAGTTCTGTCTGTCCCGTTTGAAACTGAATCCCTCACATGTTTTAGCCACGTGTGAGAAAGATATTTCGGTCTGTTTATCTGCGCAAACCATCAAGCAGAGGGATTTCTGTTATCTATTACATTAGCGAGCAAGAGGGGATTAAGGCCGGCGCCTCCCTTGGCGGGACGTATGAGGGGGGGGGGGGGAAGAAAGCTGGGGGAAAAAGAGAAAAAAAGTCTGGGAGACGAAAAGTGATAAATTCCCACGCATGGTTCAGAATTTGTGCTGCTGTCGTCGTCGAGAAAAGCTTCTTTTCAATGAACTCTTCTTCCGCAGACGTCTCAAAGATGAGTTTTTTCCTCTTCTCACTCGTGCAGACAGACACATTTCATTCCTTTTCTCTCTTTCCCCAAGAAATTTGCACTGAGGGAAGGAAGAGAAAAGGGAAAAAGGGAGTTTTCCGAAATTGGATCAGGAAATTGTTTTCCTACTCTCACCTCGTCCCTGATTGAAATGAGAGGATCGAATGAGGAGGAAAAATCTGGGAGAGAAGATTGGAAAAATCGCAGCTCACTTTTTCTTTCCGTCCTTTCGTCGTCGTCGTCGTCGTCGTCGTCGTCAAGAAAAGATTTCTCTGTCCATTTCTGTGCGGCCGTTGGCTAATTTTAATTCTCAGCCTCTTTAATTTTTGACACCCGGTGGGTGGGCTTAATTGAGACGTTCAGAAATAGAATCATTGATTGGGTGGTCCAAAGCTTGAGGGCAGAGAAACGTCTTTGTGTGCACACACAACAGTCACATGATCTACGGTCATCTCCAAGCGCGTGGCTGCGCTACAGGGTGACACCGCTGCACAATGGCACATCCATTGATGCGCTACAGGCTGACTCAAGAAGAATTCCTCACTCTCCCTTCTGTACAGACATCAACGACGGTTCTGCACCCATGACTGGTGTGAGACGCTTGTGAGCCACCTTCTTCACCAGGTCCATTTCTGGCATGTTTCTCTGTAATATACTTTTCTATATGCAATTTCAGGGATGCTGAGCACTAAGTTAGAAGCGCATGAAAATTTCTTCCTCTTAAATACTTGAGTTATCACCCTTCGTGAGCATAGTTCTCTTGCGAGCCACCTTGTCATTATTGAATACTTTTAAAGTCACCATTCCACTGTATGCAGAGGCTTTAAAGTGGTTGCTGTAATGTAGCAGCAGCAATCGTTATTTCTACAATTCCTCCCAAGAGTGTGTTTGTAGTCTAGCAGTCATTGTTGAAAAAGTGAGAATCTCGAGGTATCACAAACACTTTTGACTCTGACTGTGGATACCCGCATACACAAGGATGAACTCATAGTCCAAAGTGTTTGGCAGAGCTCTGCATGTTGGACCTGGCGCAGTGGGCCGCGAGTCGAGCCTTCTCGTGCTCATTGTCTAAGTCAAAAATCGGGCCGATGGACGTGGTAGATCATGCGAGTCCCGACGATGACGAACTTGTCGACTACTTGTATTCTCCGTGGGCGCTGTTGATCACGCTTCAGTGTGGCCTCGACTGAAGGACGTGGCAAAATGAGCGACTGGAACCGTTGCCACCCTGTAGCAATTGTACGTACGGTGAAGTTCATGCCCAGTGTATCCTTATGGCGCAGATTAGTAGAAGAGAAGCTGTTGGGAGTCATTTGGTGTTGATTTGTGTCGAATCGGTAATTTCAGCCCCTTTTTGGGTGGCGAAAATGGGCGGCCTCAAAAACACGGGGTCGGGGTTCAATTAATGGAGATCGCACTAGCCAGGTTGACTGACCGACCGACCGACGGACGGACCGATCGACTGCAGCCTGAACCCCGAGACCATGTGATGGGAGCCTGGCCCCGAGGAGCACGACGGCGACGACGTCGGCTTCACGCCGGGTGCATGAGAATTAGCTTGACGTTGAACGATTCAGAGAGGAACAACACTGGTGACAGAACAAACGTCCATAGTGGCTGATGAAGAGACGGAGAACTGATGCAACTTTGCCACGCACTGTATCATCCAGCCACAGGGGCCGCTCTGGACTCCTCTTGGACTCAGCGCAGCGGTACAAGGAGTCCATGCCGACGTGGCACCATTTCTCGGTCTTCTCAGCCACGATGCAAGTCAACAAATGTCTAAACATCGTTGTTTACCCTCACCTCACCGGCCGACAATCAGGGAAGATCAGAGAAATGAATTAATAGGAATTTCTTCTCATAAAATACCGACTCTCTCGTGAGTCTGAGGCTCCTGTAGCCTATTCAGAGACGCTCTGTTAATTTGCCCGCATCCTGTCAAGTCCTTTGCCAATTTTTCAACAATTTTCGCCAAGAAGTCGCTATTATTTTCGCCGTCAGGGAGAAAGAAAAGAGACAACGCGTGAGAAGAGAAATATACTTGTTTCTTCTCTCTTTCAACTAAGCATAGATTGTTTAGCTGCTTTGGTTCGATCTCTGCTCCGCGATCGTTTTCCAAGCGGGTGAAATAATTAGGCTGTCAAGGTGTGAAAATTGATGGCGGCCGAAGGCGGCTGCGGCTGCGGCCGCGGCGGCGGCGGCGGCGGCGGCGGCGGCGAAAAAGTGCGTACAGCGTGAGGCAAAAAGAAGGCGAGAGAGAAGAGGCAAAAAGAGGTCGACTCCGGTGACGCAGCTGGTGCCAACTGGAACCCTGACCGAGGCGGTGGCAGCAGCGATGGTCCCGACCAAGGCAGTAGCGGTGCCATTTTTGCTGGCTCTTCGGCTCTTTGGTCAACTCCCTGCTGTTGTGGCCTTCCCAGTCCAACCCTGGCTCGCTCCCTCACACGCAAGTTTTTCTTCCTCCTCCCCTGATCTATCTGTCTGTCTATCTATCGCCCTTTTATATCTCTATCTCGCTGGCTCACTCGTGTTCGTCCCTGCTCCAGCAGGGGATGGAAGAGGTGAGGTGGGATGTAATGAATAGGGCGGAGGCACGCAAACTTCTATTATACTCAGAGCAGAGGAGAGGAAGAGAGGGGGGGGGGGAAAGTGCTGAAACATCCACGCTGACTTAAAGCTGTGGCCCAAGTCTGGATGTTGGTTCTTATACACATATATGTGTGTATACACAACATATAGTGCTGTGTCAGTTAGGTTGAGAGTTGAGCGTCTGCTGCGTGACTTGGCGGGAAGACGTGAAAAATCATTGTTGCAGAAACTTGGTCCGATTCGCCCGGTGCAATCTGAACCAGGGAAGACACTCCGGAGCCCAAAATGAACCTGCTTTTAAGTCAACATTGTTAGTGTGGTCAGATGTGCTCAAGGTGGGCAGAGGTAGGGAGAAGTTGCAATTCAACTGAGACAACCTGTACCGAACGTTTATGATACTGTTAGTTTGAAATCCACCCAGGTAATTCCGGATTTAATGGGCTGATCTTAAGTAGCTCGTGTGAAATCCTCAAATTACCTAGTTAATTTGACAAGAAGTCGGGTCCAGCGCAAATCAGGCCATTAACTCTCCAGGCAAGAAATTGACAGATTTTTAGGTTGCGTTCGGCTTGGATAATTGTCTTTGTTGTTAAACATTCGAGTAGGAGATCCCAATTCCCCTATTTGATGGCCAATACCAATTGATGTCAACGTTTTATTCGCACGCGGTTTTTTTTAAAGCCACAGTTTGATTTTTGCACACACACACACACACTTTTTCTTTTCTCCCATGAGTTTTTAATTTTCTTCTCTTTTCTTCCTGCCTCCTCCTCCCTCTTCAGATGGGCTCTTTTGTGCTCCAGAGAGCCTTAAGGTGTGAAGTCTCCCGCTGACTTGACTTTGGTGCAGCTCCAGCCAGGCGCTAACGAGATTCTCAGTGTGGAGCCTATAAACAAGAGGGGTCAAGGGTTGCCACGAGCACACACCTTTTTCTCCCTCTCGTCCTTTAAAGGCATCTAAAAACATTATTCACTTGTGTGTGTGTGTGTGACAGAGAGTGAGTGAAGAGACCTGTGCCACCGGGAGCCGGAGAGACCGTCCACCGGGTTCGGGTGTGGAGATTTGGCCGGACAAGCACAGGGTAACCCTGGCCAACCTTACCTGGTTGTAACTTGGTGCTTGTGCTGAGATGACTTAATCAATCGCGCTGTTGTGAGCGGAGCAAATCGAAATTGAATTAATGAAACGCCCTGTCTGCCTTGGCCCAGCACAACACGGACAGGGGGAGGTGAGAAAGTGACAAAGGAAATGGACTCCGCGGACAATCCATTCCTCACCTTTCAAATGGTGTGGAAGAAGAGGGGGGGGGAAACACCGCAAGCGTCACTTCTTTTATTTTTTCCCCCACCGCAGTAAGGAAAGTATTGACAATCGAGACGTTGTTGTGGTTCAAGCCACTCTTTGCTTCTGCTCCGCTTTCATAGAATAAAGTTGAGTTTTGCCTCGCGCTGCAATCACTTTGAAGAAGCAACAACAGAACAGAAGCCTCCACGGATTCTCCTTCCTCGAATTCCTCCACGAACGCAATGATTTCCCAAACTTTTCTCTCTCTGCTTCTCCGAAATCCAATTGGAATGCCTGAGCCCGCGGGGGGCTAACTATGCATGACGGCCCCTCTCCATTCTAACTCTATCTTCTCGCCTTATCAAAGTAGTAGGATCTTCTGCCACACATGTACAATATGGCGCTTACAAAATATGTCTCGTGGCAGTGAGCGGGACACGACGGTCACCGCCGGCCGCCACGCACCGGTCCGGGCGCAGGTGGGTCGCCGACGGCGCCGCCACCGACTGGTCCGCGTCCAGGTGGGCCGACGTTGAGACTCACACGACCTCTTCTGGCCTGCCTAAGAGCAGCGTAAAATTACATGCACAGACAGGCGGCCAAATAGAAAATTGAACTTCTTTTCAGAGATGATCCGCCTAAATTGTAAATTATCACAGGTGATTACGATCTCTCTTATGATGGCTTTATTTCCTCCCACTCCGGCCCATTGGTCCCAAACACCTTACTGGCCTATAAATAAGACGGGGACCCAGAAGACTGCGAACTATGAGCCCCCAAAAAAGAAGTTTAGCCCGCCAATTTAACGACTTTTCAGCACGAAAATCAGCCAGAGCCAGCGCGCCCAAACTGCCGATTATCATGCATTGTGTATAAGAAACGTGATGTACATTAAAGCTGTACTTATTCTTTTTTTTCCCGCTAACTGCGGTTGTTGTCGTGCAGCCGTGTTAAGAGGCCATAACGGCCGGATCAAGCCCAGCATCGACCCAACAAACAAGTGATTAAAGCTTCTAAACTGCCTCGTTTTCTGGGCCAAGGCAGTAATGGAAAATCTTCTTATGGTTTCTTCATCCATACACAAATGGTTGGACAGTCTGCGCCGTCCGTCCGTCCGGTGTCTCCAGTGTGCCAAACTGGTAAATTCGGGTCAGGTTGCCTGGGGTCTGGGCATAAAAGTGAAGAGAATCAATTGAAATGAGTTCAGGCTGAGCACACTCCAAGCAATCCCATTGGACTTGTGTGTGAAATCTAAAAAAATATGTCACACCAGGGTAGGAATGGAGTAAAAGTTCATTTTGTTCGTCATGAGTTCGGCTCATCGAAAAAAAAGTGGTAGCTCCAGACGAGCTTTTGAGCCAATTCTATTACAGTTGAGCTGGCTCTTTGGGCCCGCACCAGCTTAGTGAACTTCCACACAAAATCGAGTCGATCAAAATTAGTTGTGAGATATCTGACTCAAGTTCAAGTCCAAGGGGTTCAAACTAGACTTGTTTTTGAGGCCAAAGTTCAAAATCGACACCAGTTTGTTCCCAGTCGAGTCAGTCCTCGACACTCGAATCGATTCGAATTAGCTGTCTCTGACTCCGACTCCGACCCCAACGCCAACACTGTCAGTGAGACTCTGTCAGACACTGTGAAACCTGCACCTTCCCCCTCCGGTTGGGACCGCAAAGTGCAAAGCATCAGCGACATCAGCAGCATCAGAGCCAATTCAGCAAATAGCTGAGAGATCCTTTTTCTGGTCCTGGGTGGAAATTACCGATCAAGCTCGTGATCCATCGATGTCTTAATTAAAGCCTAGTTAATTAGGAATGAGGGCTTTGGCGGCTCCACCAGCCCGGCCAGAGTCCGGCTAGAGTCAGCCCAGCCACATCTTCTTCTTCTTCATCCCAGAAAATTGCTTCTTTTTGGTGTCCAGCGTGGCATTAACGAATCTTCTCCTCATCCCCCCCCTCTGTCCGTGCGCGCGCGCGTACATACGCACAGCATAGGTTGCGTGAGCGCGTGCGGGCTGGGCTGGTGTGGATCTAGCTAAAAAGCTACACCTCTAATGAAAACAGCTCGCGGCGACTTCGACAACGTTGATCAATTTCCTCTGGCTATCAGTGTGAGAAAGAAGAAATAAGTGTGAGGAGCAGCAGAGAGAAATTATTTCCTCTGGACAAAGTATGCGGCCGGGACTAAAAAACCAACCATGTAGAACCGACCCTTTTTTTTTTACCTCCCATAACGTACGAAAAAGGAAATTCTGTGTAAGATAAAACGTTCCTCCTTTGAGATCTCTTTCTCGGGTAATTCACTCCTTATTTCCGGCCTCGACCCCCACTTTTCCCATCGTTCTCCGGTTTCGCAAACAAACGTGTTTGCACGCACTCGCTCGCCATGCGATAATGCGAGTGCAGTATAATAGTGGTCAGATCACTTTTGGGGCGACCGAGGAGTCCCTCCGGCTTGTTTACCCCACCTCCGGGGCTCTGAGAGAGCTGAAATCATAATGGGCGCCCCATTTTTGGTCTGCGAGACAACAATTTCTTGACATTGAGCGCGTAATTTCCAGCTAAACGTCAGAGCCAAACAGCCGGGGGAGCAAATTTTGAAGCAATTAACTCCTTTCGAATGTGTCAAACACTTTTTTTTGTTGTTGTTGGGTGTGCGCGCGCGCGTGTGGCAAAAGCGGGCGGCACGCGAGACAGAGCGATTAATAGCGACCTCCCAGTAAAAGGCAGATGGTCTTTTTTGTTCTGCTCCGCCCTGTACGCGGACGACACACACAGGGAGGGCAGAGCGGCGAGCAAGCGCCGCGTGCACCAAACACATGCTCCGCATCACGACGTCGTTGGACCAGGAGTCGTAGCAACTGCAAAGGAGAACAAAAAGGGATAGAGCAGAGTCACTCCGTAGCTGGGAGGCAACGCTGAGCATGCGACGTGACAGAATAAAGAGAATGGACAAGTACCAGAGGAATAAGCATTGCTGACCAAGTCCTTGGAAGTCCTTAGCCATCGTGCGCGTTTCTTTGGTTCTTCTTATTCATCATATCCACTTATTGGCCTCGGATGTTGTCCAATCAGCGAAAATGCTGTTGTTCGACTTCGTTTGTTTACGCTTTAATACTAGGGATGAATGTCAAAAGATCGAGTGGGTCAGGGATGAAGCCTCAAAATCTGAAAGTGACACTTAAATTTTGGCCACCCTGTAAGTGCGCACGTGCAAATGCTGCTACACTTTGGGGCTGGGTAAGAAAGGGCTCCGTCCATAAACAATCTCGAGTAACTGCGCGCGCTGGCGCAGAAATTGCTCTCGATCAAGTTGGAAACAGAAATCTTGCCATACGAGCAATGCAAGTGTGCGGGTCAGTCCAGGTCCTCGTTTTCTATGACATTAGCCACGAGTGGAAATCCGCACATGTCACACATGTCCGAACTGATCATACGTGACGATGGGGGAGGGGTGGAGTGGGTTGAAGCAGCAGCCGCAGCAGCCGGAACCCTTACCCCCATCCCCAGCTGACAATCTTGGGGGTCAAATGATAGCTTTTTTTTTCACTCGGGTTAGTAATTCTGACGCCGCCATTTCCGCGGACAATATGTCACTTTTAACTCGAGGTCCAGTGATGAGGAAGCTGGTGCCAAATTGGCATTTCCAACGGACAAACTAATGGGTGATGTTGACTGATGGCGGTTTGGATGGGGGGGGGGGGGGAACAAGTTACTGTACTTTACTTCGACAACAACGAAGAGAGAGAAAGAGAAAGCTATGCAGATTGGATTCGATTGAATCACGCCTAATTTCGAGCAGACGCTTTGGAAGTCCCTCGACGATGCATTGGTTTGACTCGTAGAAATCTGACCTGACTTTGAGCAGTGCAGGACGAGGCGTGAAGAAGCCACAGCTGTGAGCGTGTCTGATTCTTTTCGACTCGTACGTCCCCCTTTTCGAAGGGTTTTTTTTTTGGCTCGTGCTAAACATCCGAAAGGACAGATGCGGGGTGAGACAGAAGAAGAATTCCTGGGGGATCTTTAACGACACAACCGCTTTCGCTCTTGTTCTCGCGTGCCATATTGGCAGCCCATACGTGAGCGCATGGGAAAGGGGGGAGATGACATCGCGCACCTCTACAGTCACCCTCTGTCGTGACCCGCGTTTTCACCCGTCGGATGAGATCTCGAGTTGAGCGGTGACATAAGGGCAGTAAAAGCTATTGTTGAAGCCAGCGACCCAGATTAATTGGTTTTTGCAGACAGAGACACTTGTTAATAATGTGTGAGTAGTTTTCGTTCGCCCATAACACAACGGGCAGCTTGTTCATATGGTCTGGAGAGAGGCTGACTGGCTGTTAACGTATGGTTATCTACTGATGTGGACGAGATGCCGGACGAGATGCTCATCGTCGTCGACGGACTCGACGACGTCCACACAAAGGCCGATCGCGATGATGACGATTGCAAGAGGATAAGCAAATGTCGTCGAGACCAAGATCAATACGACCTCCCAGATGTGCTGGACGAGGAGAAAGAAAGAGTGATTTTGGGGAAGGGGGCAAAATATCTCATTTTCATGTGGGTTTTTTTGGGGGGGGGGAGGGGAGGACGAAATATACAGTTCACACATCTGCATTACATGACCATAGTAGCAGTGACTGAAAAAGATCTGCCTGAAATGTCTCGCATATCTTCTGAAACATTTCTACGCGTATGTTTATTGAAGACATCTCTCGATGTCAAACGGAAAATATTAAAAAATTAAACATCTCCGGGTGCTGATGCCTGTCAGACATCCTCGCCGATCTTCATGGCTTCATACTTGGAGTCGTTCTTGTCCCTATGACAACACAGAACTGACTGACTGGAACGTAACCGATGATGTGAAGATCTCGTTAATTTGACAAAAATGTGTCATTTTGGCTGAAAAGTAGCACTTTCTTACCTTATTGAGTGGTCTCAAGCGACATGAACGATTACAGGGCCCCTATGATATGGGATTCCCGTAGCATTTGACTCCTTCAACATCATCACCCACTCACCCTCCAGCGGAGGTGCCAACATCTAGCACACTCCTGCCAGCGCAGCTGGTACCGCAGTTGTCAGGGCCTCTTCTTGTGCAACGAGGTTGCGGGCCGACATCTTATTGAAGTGAAAGTTGTTAATCTTGTAGCAGAGGTTGCTTGTTTATTTACGAAGTCCTGTGTCAGCGACGACGCCGAGGCCAAAAGTGCATGGTAAAAATCGAACCACTTAATCGCACGCACCCTTTCCTTGGGCCCGAGGGAGAAGACAAAAGCCGCGTCTACCCTATTGGCACACGACCGTGCGAGTCTCACCGTACACGGGTACGTTGTTATACGTACACACGGTTTTTTTTCCACCCTACTGATCATCATCGAGTCCTCTTCCTCCTTTTCATCGATGGCTTTTTCCGACTTTTAAGCCCCTACAATAGGAAAATCGAATTAGCAACTGTGGTCAATCCGAAGTCCTCGTTGATTTTTTGGCACCAGATGTGTTCCCAAAAGTGCCGATCGCTTCAGCGCGTGCCAAAAACACTTTCCCCAGGGGGCCCATTTTCCAAAGGGGTTGAGAGACAAATCTTCCCTCTCTTGCACACATTCCATTAATCGACGACCTCTTTAGAATCCTCCATGTGCCAAATGATGCCTCGAGAGCACTGGAGAGAGAGAAGCAAATTAGCTACATTTCCGAGCTTAATCGACCGAGATGATTTTTTAAATACCCCCAGAGCAGATTTGAGACGATGACGACGCGGAGATAAATGTTTTGACACGTCGCAGATGGCGGTTGGACTTTTTTGCTCTTCTTTCTGTGAAAACAAACCCTGTAAAATTGTGTTGCTGAGAGTGAGACCAATCCAATTCACTACGCGCAATCGAATTTTCTTTCGCTTCAACTGCTACTTTTCTCATCAATAAAAGTGTCAAGAAATTATGGCCTCGCTCTTTCTCTTCTTTCGCCCAGCCACACAGGAGTTATTACGGGGATCATTTGGAGGATTTCCTATGTAGTGCAGACTCTGACAGTGCAGGTACGGCGGGCAGGGCTGCCACTCGAGTCCTGAGCGCCGTGGAAGAGAGAGGACTTGGCACGCTCACCTCAGTCAATGTCGGACTTCTGACGAAAATGCACCGTCTGGGAGAACTTTGGGGGGAACCGGGCTCACTTCACCAAAGTTCGTGCATGTAAAAAAAAATGGGTGACCATTTATCAAGGGGCCTAAAGTATGTGGATTTGAGTCTGAACGTTGTCTGACCCAACCTGAAAAGGTAACATTTACTTGCAATTCCACTTCAGTGACCCAAGAAGTAATATTAACTCACTTTGCGGTTTTAACTTCATTCATCATTATGAGGTCCACACTGTGAGGTAAATTATTAGTTCGCTATTGAGAACATTTATGTGCGTATAAAAGGCACCTTGTAGGAGAACTTGGGAACTTAGAACCGAGGTCACTTTCACTGAATTTCCTGGCGAAGATGATCACGTTAACAGAGAAGTTTTGGAATTCCTCACCTGGTGATCTGGATCAGCATTGGAGTCTCTCTCTCTATGTATAGTCTGTACTATGCATTGCTTTGAGGTGCCTGAATGCTAGATTGTGCAAGTGCAACGCAGACAGGCAAATGCGAACGATGGTGCGTTAGGCCTTCCCCACCCTGAACGTATGTACAATGTTTAGAAAGGCTACGATTTTGAGAGCAATTCTATTTTTTCAGTCCTAAAAAAACTTAAGAAAATGTTGTACTTGCAACTGTATCATTACTGTAGTATTAGCAACTGTTCCATTGGGTGGGTTCAATCGTCAGCGCCGAATGAAACACCCCATTTCGCAAAGAACCAAATATGTGAGTAAATTTAACATGAATTACGAAGGCCTCAAGATTCTCCTACGGTGTAGATAAGGTCTACGCAGAATCCGCATTAAGAAAGTCATGTTTCTGTTACCACTTTTGCTGCATGCAATATTACATCTATACTCACACGTTCAGCATTGCTAAGCGTTCGAGCTGACGCTGCGAGATAAGTACTAAAAGGACGATGATGGTTATTACCACAACTATCTCTAAACGTGCGCAGTCCGGCAGTTATAGTTGAAGAAGTGCTCGAGGTGTCACGAATAAGTACTGAGTGTACACATGTTCTGTCCAAGCTCGATAAGGTAACTTCTTTACAACTGGTCCACCAAGAGGAATTGGGAAATTTTGCCGGACTGTCTTCATGAGTCGTATGATGCACGCATCTTCTTGGCGAAGCTTCCAGTGCAGTTGCCGCGAATGAAATCCTCTCCATAGTACGTCACATACGAGGTAATTCCCCGAATGAATGGCCAAAAGGCTCACATCCATCTAGAGCTTAGTAAAAATCTGTCAATTGATGGCTTTGTTTCATGCAGCCATCGGGGACGACATCACAGTCTCGACCACGCGTGAGAGAGAGAAGGGTTGACTGAGGTCGTACGCGTACTGGCCGAGAGTCGACACATTGGTCTTGATCCTCAGGTACTGTTCCAGAGAAAGTGTCACGAAATGCTCTCATTTGTCTCTTCTCCTTCTCTCAATGCCTCTCCTCATGCTGATGTGTTCGATAGGCTGAGTTTCTGGTCCCTTCCAACATGTACGGGCTGCTGCTTCTCAACATGGAGCAGTACGTCATCGCCGTGTACGGCCAGGAGAAGTGGGACGCTGTCACCAACGCCCTCAAGATCAAGGACGTGAGTGTCCAGTACCGTTGTGTGTAGCTCCTGCTGATAATGCTTGTGCCACCGACTTGCAGAAGGAGTTCCCACCGGAGGACACCTTCCCCGAGAGTCAGCTGATCAAGATGGGCAAGAAGGCTATTCAGCTGATCGGCATCAAGGACGAGGAGTTCTATGACGGCATGGGCGTTTACTTCATGGAACTAACGTACAAGATCGGATATGGAATGCTTCTCAAGCACCTGGGAAGGTATCATGACTCAAGTGGCTTAGTTTCTTCGACTTGTTACGACTAACCTTGTAACACTTGATCCTCAGACACATCCGCGACTTCCTGTTGAACTTGGACAACTTCCACGACTACCTCAAGTTCACGTTTCCACGCATGAAGGCCCCGAGCTTCTTCGTGGAGGACGAGACAGCGATGAGTACGTCCATTTGACAGAAATCACTGTACCGTAAAGTCGTGCAGTCAAGTTACCATGACTTGGCGAGAAATAGAGCTAATAGTGTACTGCTAGCACGTTATTTTTAGCCAAGCAATTATATAACACTGATCGGCCAGTTTGATCCCTTCGGCCCGGAGAGCAATGCCGATACCTGCCAGCCGCATCCTCTGGAGTCCTCGCCCGACCCATTCCACTCCAACAAACGCAAGGAGGACTCGGGGATGCTGCAAATCGAGTCAGGATGCACCTTCAACTCCTATCCCTTCCCCCAGTACATTTTTAAAGGTCCGCGTCATTCCTGGGCCTAAGCATAACAGATCGACTTTCCAATTTGTCATCATAACTTTACTGCACCACTTTATGGTGGTATAACAACATCCTCCTCATTCTTAGGCCTGAAACTTCAGTACAGGAGCAAGCGCAGAGGATTTCATCACTACGTGCAGGGCCAGGTTGATATATCTCTGTCTGTGGGGTGAGGCAGGCTAAATGCAACTTTAGCATCGTTTGTAGACGTCTCCCAGAGTTGCATTGAGTTCTCCCCACCCTGTATTTATCGTTTCACAGTAGCAGTTGCCTTTGTCATTAGCTCAAAGAAGCTGCTCGCCGAATCTTCGATGTCAACATGGAGGTCAAGCTGCTCAGGCAGGAGCTCGTTTTTGACACTGTCATCTGTCACTATGATCTCAAGTAAGTGTTTCAGTATTTCTAGTGAGCATTCGAGTACTTCCAACGACCACCCGAGTTATTCGAGTAAGTTAGAATCACCTCCGGGGTAATTCTAGTGACCGTTCGAGCATTTGGGGAAAGAAGTTGAGCTTGACCAACCTTTCATTTTTCTTTGCTCACAGGTTTGATAATAAGGTCTACACTGAACAGTTAAAGGTGGCCAATGAGAGGAAGGAGTCGTCGTTGCCAATCAGAGCAGCCATCATTTTCGAGATATTTCCCTTTTGCATTCTCTTTCGAGTAAGTTATCGTAGAAGTTGTTTTCTCTCTCTGTACAGTATGATCCATCATGAAAATTAAAGCTGTATCTCTGGAGATTGACCCCACCAACAGCACTCCATACGTGTAACATTCTTTCACGCTGTGTGACGAGAGCATAGATTGACTCAGGGGTGACACTTTGAAAGCTGACGAAGCTCAATGTGGCTCACGCAGCAGTTGCCCTGTTTTACAGAAAGATCTCATTGTCACAGCGATGGGGGTGGCCTTGCAGCAGGTCATTCCGGGCATGGTGGGCAAGAAGATCACCTCCTACTTCGAGTTGGTGAAGCCCCTCATCGAGTTTAAATTCGAGGCTATCGTGATGAGGTAGGACGAAAATTTTCCTTTTTTTTTTCTTTCCTCATTACATTTCCCATGTAACTGCAGGTCGAACATCATGTTCGAGTTGGCCACTGCGGAAGAAATTGACAAATTGGGTCGGACGAGGGCGTCCTCTGACGAGGGAAGATTTACTGACGAGATCTTCTTGGGAGATGTAAGCACTTTCTATGCCGATCGGCAAGATTTTCTTCTCCCTGTTCGTCCAGGACGTGGACAAGACGTTGCACATCAAAGGGCAGATGATCTACATGCCTGAGTGGCAGCAACTGCTCTTCCTCTCCTGTCCGATTATGAATGACCTCAACAACTTGATCTGGACGGGCCTCTTCGTCAACGACCTCAGGTAGGACCTCGTCCCCGGGCCACATGTGCTCCATCTTGACTGACGTATCCTGTCGTACGCAGCATGCATGACTACTCCCGTGACATCATGCTGGCCACCTCGCAGGAGCACATTGAGATGCGAATGGCTCTTGCTGCGGCTGAGACCAAGGCCAACGCTCTCAATGACCAGCTGAAGAAGCTGGATGAAGTCCAGCAGAGGACGGATGAGCTCCTCTACCAAATGATACCGAAGACCGTGGCCAGCAGGCTCAGGTAGTGCAACGGTGTCAAGGGTGGGTCGAAATACTTTGCACAAGGAACACAATCTGACTCAGGACTCAAGCAGGAGCTTGTCGACAAGTGCCAGATGAGTAAAAGTTAGTGACACAATAAGTTGACAACTCGTGCTACTGCCTTTCGTACCGTACCTAAGGCCACACACAATTCTTTGCCTTAAGAAATGCTCCGTCCATCACGGGGAGTTGGCACAGTCCAAAGAAATATTAAGGCGGTCCAAAAATGTCAGAACCTGTGCAGACAGGGAGATACCTGGTACATACTCAAAGTCAACTCTGATTTGGTCTAAACTTCGATTTAGTGAAAATTTCTGCTGCTCACCGAACGTTTACGACATGAAACCTCTCATTTAGTCCATTTTCCCTCAAGTGCCACCTCGGATTTAGTCAATCAAAAGTGGCTAATGTCTTAGCCAAACAGTCCCAGTCAAGAAAAAAAAATTCAATTTTTGTGTTTGTGGCATCAATTTTTTCAATGTTTTTGATCTCTAAAAAGCAAGCAAGCCCGGAATCGTTGCGCATGAAGTATCAGAGTGCATGAAACAGGTGAAAATTTCAGACTTTTCCTTGAGAAATGAAGGAATACTGACTTTTATGTGATGGTAATTCTACTAACATGATATGAAATAGTGTAGTTACCCAGGAAACCTGCCTTTAGGCTCTTTTCGGACAACTCCACAGAGTCAATTTAGCCATGCTTGCCAACTAGACTGAATAAATCGGAGGTCGACCGCAAAACATCTGGTTGGTGTTGGGAGTGCAGGAGTTACACGTAAACAAGGGTCTCCCCCACAATGGGAACTGCCGGAAGGGGGACTTAAAAACCAGGACCAGGAGACAAAACTGGAACTATTCATAAGAGGAACCACAGGAGGAGGAACTCTCCTACCCTCCCATGTTATGTTACGCCTTGGTTAGGTTACTTTGCCTTTAACCGGGTCATTTTTTGCCATAGTGGTTGCTGTATCTTAGTTCCCTCATGGTATTCCTCTTTTGCCAGTTCCTCCTCTTATCCCCAATAAAAAAGTGCAAACACTCTGGCCTACCCTTCCTTCACTTATACACAGAAGAGTGTGCAATGTGGCCATGTGTAGCCAAGTTGAAAGTTGCTAAGTCTTAATTCCCTTTCAGAAAAGGCGAGGACCTGATCGACACTTGTGAATTGTTCCCATCAGTCACAATGCTCTTCTCAGACATCGTTGGTTTTACCACTATTTGCTCCAGACTCAAACCTGTGCAGGTTCGCTTTATACGTACCAGTGGTCTTTATTAGTGCTTCTTATGTTCTTACTCCATACTGTTACAGGTCGTGGTTTTCCTGAACAACCTGTACACTCTATTCGACTTTTTGGTCGATCAAAATGCAGTCTACAAAGTGGAGACCATAGGTAGAGTAGTAGAGGAAATCTCGGTTTTCTTGGGGGCGGGTTTTAGATACATCTTTATCTTTAGGGGATGCTTATTTGATTGTTGCTGGCTGCCCAGACAAAACCACCACTCATGCTTTAAAGATCTGCGACATGGCCTTTGACATGATGGACGGCATCGGCGTCATGAAGGACCCGGCCACTGGGGACGACATTAGGATGAGGATCGGGTGCCACTCTGGCTCTGTGGTGGCGGGTATCGTGGGCATCAAGATGCCCCGGTAAAAAAAAGGAATGGCCTGGATGTTCGAGAATGACATCTTCTCCAATATCGACGCAGATACTGCTTGTTTGGCCTAAACGTGGCCCTCACCGAGAAGTTGGAGTCGAACTCCAAGCCCATGCGCATCCACATCTCGCAGGCGTGCAAGGAGTTGCTGCCTCCTCAGTATAAAGCAGAGGAGAGGACCGATGACCCTGAGCTAGCGGAAAAGGTCTATTGGCTAGCACAAGAATTATTATACGTACCCCTTAATAATAAAAGTAAGGCTTTTTGTTTTAGGTTGGAGGCTTCCGCAGTTACTTTTTACAGTCGAAAGATGGGCGTCGGCCGTTACAAATCAGCGTCCTCAAGGCTCTCCTGCCCACGGACAAGGAGGCGCCCAAGCTGGAAGACGCGGAGTCCCAAGAAGGGAAAGACAAGACTAAGGAAAGGGTTAGTGAGTCCTCTCCTTCTAATGAGACCACGGCTGGCGCAGGCAGGCCCCAATTCGTGGCCGGAGACAGCGGAGTCGTCGAGGACGAAGAAGACGTCATCAACGAAGAAGACGGCGGGTCTCTCTTCGAGCCCGAGTTCCCGACCACTGACGAGGCAGGCAGGAGGGTCTCCACCGTCACCAACGAGTATTGCGGAGGCTTCAACAAGTCACCAGTATGTACAATTGTCTAGTTTTAGCATCCCTGTGAACACGTGACAAGAGTCCGAATAGACATTCTTCCACTCGACGTCACATTGTCATTTGCTCAGACCTTGGATGGATTCATCTTTTAATAGCAACAACAAAGGCCAGCTGTCACACCTTTGGGCGACTGAGACAACGTCCATGAGCGGTAATGTTGGTGTCAGGTGCAGCTTGGAATCGCACAAAGTCTAATCAAGTCGAGTCTCAAGGGCTGACTTGACTGGAAACAAAACTTCCTTCTAGCATGTATATCCGTAACAATAAATAAAACTCAATGTCTGTGTAAGTGTGTATCATCCAGCACGAACGCTGCCGTTATATTACATAGGTCATAGATAGCTACTCCCGATAGGAAGCCATAGATAGCCTTTTGGGAGCTATCTGTGCATTACCTATTTCTCAACAGCTATCTATGATGAGAGGAGAGAGAGAAGACAGACAGTGTGACTCGAGCGTACGTTTAACTGATTTCACTGGACTCTGACTGAAGAAGTTTGTCTGCTCATATCCATTACTCAGCTACAGCAGGCATAAGCAACTGACTGCCCCGTCGTCGACGTGATCTCAGCTGTCTGGTGGAGAACTATGATAACTTTAAAAAGCTTCTTGACTCGTGTAACTTCAGGCCAGAGATGTTTTTGCTCGGACCACACGAAACCAGACCTCATTCTCCAAAAGAAGAGCTGACTCAACCCCTTCCTACACGAGCTGGCTGGCTGAGCCGCTCGCCAGGCTGGACGTGGTCGTACGTGCACTGTGTGTGTGTGTGTAAGACTGGAGCTGCGGCCAGATCAAATCAGGAATGCCAAAATATTGAAGATAATGACACCAATTTTCCCCCGTCCCGCCCGCCTCGACGAAATCTGCCATCGCAGCTGCTCTTTTGCGCTCCTACTGCATTAGATATAGCGCACGCAAGGCCTCGAAAAAAAAACCTTTCTCATTTCCCTAACGCGTGCTTTGCTGCGCTTATTCAGTTTTCTCTCTCTTTTCGAGTGTGATGGATGGAACTCGGAATTTGAGGTGAACATGGTTAGCTGTGGAGGTGACAAAATTCGCATTTTGACACCTTTCCCTGCACTTTTAGTGCTGAAAAATTCCAAAATTGCTGCAGTTTTTCCCTCGATTATCAACTTTTCATTGCCCAATGTCTGCCATTGAAAAAAAAGCACTAAAAGGGTGTTTTTATAATTTTCCAGCTTCTTACCTAAAATTCCGAGCTCCACTCATAAGTCAGGACTCCTTCAGGCGGCGGCGGCGGGCGAGATTTCAATCCCTTGCTGCCGTTTCCTTGGCGGGGGGAGGGGGGAATTAATTTGAGGGGGCCGGCTCGAACCCCTAGGCAGGCAAGAAGAAGAAGGGCAAGAAGAAGAAGAAGACCCCCTTCTTCTTCTCCTTCTTCCCCACGCCCACCTCTGACGTTTCAATTAGCGGCAAAAGGAGGGAACGAGCAAGACAACGAAGAGCGTAAAAACTAATTGACGTTCTCTTGGTGGCGATGGCGGCGGCCACGGTGGCGGCCACGGCGGCAGCCACGGCGGCAGCCACGGCGGCGGCTGCTGCTAGTAATTGAGCCTTGCTCAATGCTCATTGAGCTGAGTAGTGGCTTCGAAAACAAGCCCTTCCCTTTTAACTAAAGGTGCGCTCTCACCAACACTTTTTTTTTCTTTTGTGATTTGTGCCTTTCACGACCCATTCAATTTACATTCCTGTGGAGAAAGAGATTTATGGGCCTGAGGAGGCGAAAAAAAAGTAAAGCTTGGGTCGCAATTCATGAAATCTTTGCGTCATCTTTAATACAGCCGCCCTAGATTTAGTCGTGGTGTCATTAAGAAGGCACGGAATAACACTTTCGTTCTGCTTATCTTCACATTTGGCCGACGAGATTAATTCACTGGACGTTGGACAGACCGTGTATGAGGGCTGCGGTGCCAACACAGCTTGGTCGGGGAGTGAAGGAGCGCTCGAACCTCCACAATTGTGGTAGAAGCAGAAGTGGTGTGAAGAAACCTGAGAGACGACGCTGCCAATTTCGAAAATTCTTTGAAATAGCAAGATCAACAACGCAGGTGCGATCGATGGAATGGAGTTCCAAGCTTTGACCTGGCTTCAGCTGACTGTCTTCTTTTAAGTCTTACAAATTGGTACTGATCACCACTGACAGTGAAAGCATGCAAAAGCACTTTTCAAAGGTAAGATGATAGTTTTCTCTCGAGTCTGGCTACTCCTGCTGGACCTTGACGAAGTTCTTCTGATACAAACGACCTGATAACTCTGTCGAGCAATCAGGCGAAAGGAGAGAATTTATGTCGGCAGCTTCATTGCTCTGATGAAGATATTTCACTTTTCGTGTCTGCCTGCGCACGTTTCTCTCTCTGACTGATTCATGGGCCTCTCCACGTCCCCTTGATTGCACACAATGCAGCAGTTGAGTCAGGCCCTCAAGAATGCAGACACCCTAAATTAAAAGGATCTTTTTTTCACTCTTCCCTGCTGGCTGGCAACAAATAACTGTGCCCAAGTGGACGTCGCAGCCCCAAAGAAAGGGGCAGTGCTGAGCTGGTCTGTGCTCTACCGAGCCTGAACCTGGGGAGGGTGGAGGTGGTGGCGGCATTTTTCACCTTTTCTTTCTTCAAGACATTTCTATCTCTGCCAGGAGATCTACGGTAGAGATGGCTTCTGGGGCCGAAGAGGCGGTTTGCAGCTTTGTAGCCAGCCTGAGCCTCGGCTTTTAGGTGGCTGACGAGGAGCTCGGTGCCAAGGGACGTCGACCTCGAGGCCGACGGGCAGAACTGCGCCGTGGTCACCGTGGACATGTGACTGGAGAGGCAAAACAATAATTTCACGCACTTCAAGAGCTGACGAGACTGTCAGAAAGTCCCCACCCACCAGTCCTTGAGAGGATTTTGTCCTTCTTCTTCTTTCTTCCAAGGACCCCCAAAGGTCAGAACGGATACCCTTAACTGTACCTGCGTGCGTAAACACAAAAGCGGCGTCATTTTTTCTCTTCTCTCCCGTGCACAAAGGGCCCATTTTCTCAAGTCTACCTGAACATTAATCGTCAGGGTACAAAAGATTGAGGAATTTTCCGCGTCGACTTAATTAATTCTTCTATGAGGCAGACTTTCAATCTTCTTGATGAATTTGTATTCAGGGGCATAATGGGTCTCTCAGGCTCCTGGAGGGCGAAGAAGACGAAGAGAAATTTCGCAAGAAGCCTCACATTTTCAGGGTGGTCAAGAATTTTCCTACGTGTCAAATTGGTCTCTCTCTCTCTAACTATTCAATACTGACGTTACTCATTCCGCTGGCGTCGCAAAAAGGCCTTTAGGCCACATTCAGGCCGGGTGGCCTCAGTGACATGCCCCTGCATGCAGGAGCACTACGCAATTTCCCAGGAGATGGCCAGGCCCACGGAGGACTTCAGGGTCTTTAAGGCGCAGTGCGACTCATGTAGTATGTGGAATGCCAATGAGTCATGTCTGCATATGTTCAACACTTCGCCAAGAGCTGTGGTCATATAAGATCAATTGAGCATGTAACGGAACAAGTTATTGGCCACCCTGTAATGGAAATCTGGGAGAAAGTCTGTACGAAAATGTCTACAAATCATGACTTTTTTCCCCTGTCTTTCTCACTGGAGTCTCTCTTCTTCTTTTTTTTTGGTGGTATCATTGCGTGTTACTGAAATGAATGAAGCTTCCTCCTGGCTGCTCAATTTCTTTTTCATCATTTTTGGGTCTGCCCATTACGACGTCTGAGACGAATGCAGGGTCTTGAAGGGCTTTGAAGAGGCGACTTCCTGGCGTAGAAATGCTGTGATTACATCATGATTTGGTGACTTGATTTACTTGGCCGCGCATCAGCAATCATTCCATGCGTGGCTTTTTTTTTGGTTTATTTAGACTCAGCGATTACCCACATTGACTTACTTTTTTACGTACATTGGTATAGAGCAGTGTTGTCTGCAAGCTGGCGAGTCTGACGGGCTGTGATGGTCACTAAATCATTAGGTACACGTATCACTACGTACATTTAAGACTGAAATTATGCGTCTGGACACTAACTTTTGGATCGTTTTTTTTTTTTCAGAACTTTGAGGCACAAGTTAAAAATTTACCGATTCACCGCTAAAGGAAGATTTTACTATTTGGCAGAGAATTGTTTTACTAAGGTTTGATGACAAGTAGTTCTAACATTATTCTCAATACCTAGCGAGTAATTCAACTCTGGAGAATTCTTCAACGGAAATTTGTCCCATCCAGCTACTGAAGGAAAGACCGAAAATTTTACATCCTAACTGCAGGTACCATAGTGAAGACCAGAGAGCTCAGTATGGACATGGACATGACAGAGTGCATTGTCACTCAGATGGGTCCTGAGGAGACTGGGACTCTGGCAAATGCTCTGAGGCCATCTCCCATCCTCTTGGTATTCGTGTATCCACAGTGAGGAACTTCTTGAAGAAGATCAGAGCACATCCTACTGAAGCTACCCTCAAGCAAAGGGGCAGCATGTCCAAGACCTCCCTGCAGTTGGAGCGCAAGGTCATCATGCAGCATGTTCATAGTAGTCCCGGGCTTATGTCCAGCTATAAAGACTGTTCATGCCAAGAACTTTTGGAGCATTAACCAGGACACTACAGACTCACCCAAGTCACGGAGCTGGACCAATGTGCGTCATAGAATCACTTATAAGAGAGCACGGTATATGTTTATGCCATATTTTTAAAATTTGTGCGTAAAAATCCAGAATTTCTGCGTAGGTGGTGCGTGAATAACTCCGAGCTTAGCTGTCCCCATTCCATGAGTTGACTTTTTCCCAAGCTCGACTCGCAGCCCGAAACTCCGGCTCGCAGGCAACACCGGTATACATATGTACATACACATATATAATGTAATGTAAGTCGGTTGCGGGTTCGTCAACAGAGTAACTGAAACACACAAGGAGAGTTTGACTCCTCAGTCACGCATTTGCAGGCCTGCCAGAAAGCAGAGAGAGACCAGACTTTGCAGGTCTCGAAGCTCTCGTTGTCCCCGCTGAAGAGGAGTCCCCCGACGACGAGAACACGACGTCGGGGGAAGCCTTCAGCGGCGAGTGCAACAATCATGGCTTCGATATTCAGTCGGTGCTTATTCAATCGTGATCGCGTGAATTCATCCTATGTCCGCTTCAAGTAAAGCAAACCGCAGAAGTTTTTTTCGGCGCATGTTGTCGGTGAAGAGAAATAAAGCTGAATACACGCACGGACGTCTTGTCCGGTGTTTTCCACCTTGTCTCCCTCCGCTTACTTGATCGTCCGGAACGAATTTCCCTAATGAAAAATTCTCGACTTCCCTTTTTCGCTACCGTCGTTGGCTGGCCAGTTTTTGACCAAAAAACCGGAGCCTCCACACAAAAAAAGAGGTCTTCACAACTCTTCGTTGCCCGACGACACGTCTCAAAAGGATAAGGAAACCGCTGATTGTCAGCAATAGCGTGGCTCTCAGACGTCATCGGCCGTAGACTGGCGGAAAAGCGACGGTAGGGGGGGGGGGCGAAGGGTTTTTTCAGGTTTTTTTTGTTTGAGTGTGTGAATTGTGGGGCGGTGGAAAAAGCTGCTAAAAGTTGCCATGTTGGCATCGTCGTCCTACGATTTTTTTCACTTGTACTCGCTCAGCTCCACGATCAGCACTCAAAGGTTAGGTGGGCACAACAGCACCGAAACAGAACACTCCGCCGAGTCCAAGGGTGTCGACCTCGTCAAGGTGAAGAAGCGGGGAGCCGCTCAGGTCGTTATCTCTTATGGCTTGGAAGAACGCGTCCGACACGTCCAACTGCGGCGGGTCCAAGTCCAGCCGCCAGAGCAACCACCTCGGCCGAACGAGCGTATCCGCACACGGCTTGTGAAGGTTGATCAAGCCGGAGTCGCCGCCCTCGGCTTCCTCCCCGTTCCATCTTCTCTTCCTTTTATGGTGGCAGAAAACGTCGCATTAAAGACTCGTTGGAGGCCAGATTTATGGCTGCCTATTTGCAAATTGCCCTGATAGTTTGGGAAAATCGGGCGGGTGAAATTAGCATAGATCCACAATAAAGCAAGATCAAGATGTGTTTCTCTTCTTCTCTGCTGCAGCGCAGAGAGAGGTGGAGTAACTACCAAGATGTCGTAGCCCGAGAAGACATTCGTTTTAAGTATAAAACGAATAGAAAAGACATAATTGGATCTTCTTAATGGGGAGAGAAATTGGACTGAAAACTTTCTTCTCTAATTTTAAGGCTTGCCCGACTTCTCTTGATGTACAGATTCGGGAGAGCCGCCAACCTCACCCCAAAATAGCTGTGTATTGATCGACTGAGATTGTTTTTGCAGCCAGAAAACCCCTAAAATCAGCCACAGGTCCTATGGGGAATTGCAGCAGCAGCAGCAACAATTAGGCTGCGCCTCACATCTGTCGTGGCTGCACTTTTTTTTTGCTCATTGCTCAAGATCTATGTGTTGTGGATCTTCCACTGATTCATTATTCATGAGCGCAGCAATCACCAAAAAAGAACGTGGCGGCACCGATAATTTACAATTATCTCCAACGTATCGATCGTCGCATTTTTTTTCTCGCCGAGAGCTGTTTGTTCCAAATAATTTCCCCCTAGCCTGAATTTCTTTTCCCCCTTGTCTTTCTCCTCTGGTGCTGTCTCTATTGGCGGCTCTTCGGTCTTTTACGCCGCCCACAACGCAGCAGTTTCGTCTAATAGAATTGCCCCTGCTGACCCCCTTTATTTTCTCTTCTCGCTCACACTTCTTCGTACATAAAAGGGGCTGTACTAAGTTTATACTATTTCTGTCGTGTGCACGAAGTTGCTCGCTTTCCCCCTTTTTTTGCTTTTTCCCCTGGCTCATCGATCCAGTCCGGACTCGGCGCTATTCAATGAGCGGACACTTTATGTACAAATTCAAGTCAGGTTGTCAGCAGAGGTGGACGAGTCACTTTACCATACCTTGTCTCACCTCACCTTACCTTACCTTGTCTCACCTCGTGCAAATAGGTCTTCAGGAAGGAGACGTGGTCAGCAGGACCAAGACCTGGGAAGTGCGACAATTTTTGACTCATACAGTCGTGTGTGTACGGCGAGACTCGGAACTTAAAATGAGTATAAAAAGGGAGAGTCTATTTTGCGTCCGAAGCCGTTAGGGTCTCACCCGTTTTGTCAATCACTTTGGAGCAGCGCTGATAAAAAGTGACTACAGCTACTATCATCCTCCGCTATCATTGCGCTAAGGGAAGAAATACCACACCGTCGACAAACAGTGCACATCTTTGAAGGGGAACACAGCCAGCATAGACACACAATGTTTGCAGCAGATACTGTCAAAAATAAAAGGCATGTGGACTGAAAAGTGCAAGCTGCGCTTGTTTGTCACGCTGTGTGAGTTAGCTTGAACGACCTAAAGTCTTGGTTGTAGTTGCGTTTAATCAGTTTAGAAAGCAAAGAAAACAGCAGCTCTCTTTGGCATTTTCTTGGCCGTGCTATCCTGAGAGAGAGGGGATCCACTCCTTCTTGGACAACTTCTTCCACAAGCACTCGGCCTCTGTGACTTCCTGAACTAGTTGCAAATCTTCCTCTTCGTCATAGCATTCGGGCCTGTCAGGTCCCTGGCTGGCCGGCTCGCCAGACCAAGTGCCGCCCAGAGTGCCACCAGTTGTATAAGTGTCGTTAGTCTTCGCAGTCAAGTTGTCCCTACCCGTGGTTCCAGACCAGTTTGGCCCACCCGTGGTTCCAGACCAGTTTGGCCCACCCGTGGTTCCAGACCAGCTGAGCCCACCCGTGGTTCCAGACCAGTCGGGCCCACCCGTGGTTCCAGACCAGTTTGGGCCACCCGTGGTTCCAGACCAGCTGGGCCCACCCGTGGTTCCAGACCAGCTGCGCCCACCAGTGGTTCCAGACCAGCTAGGCCCACCTGTAGTTCCAGACCAGCTGGGCCCACCCGTGGTTCCAGACCAGCTGGGCCCACCCGTGGTTCCAGACCAGTTGGG
>JAAUXU010149368.1_pt1 | contig 40051 bp, 44 predicted proteins | sample 7278151 | NCBI WGS metagenome assembly JAAUXU01 (sample SAMN14350113, study PRJNA611818) | marine sediment metagenome | isolation source: surface marine sediment (1.8m) | place: French Polynesia: Moorea | collected 2018-08 | reverse complement strand
CAGAAGACTATTAGGACTTTTAAATCACGCGGTTGGCACTGTATGACAAATGGCACAAACCTCACATATTGACACACCGGACAAGCACAGATGTTTAGCCATCTTGATAAGTCTCGCATAATTAATACAATGAGAGCTGACCGACTGACAACATACATGCGAGATTAATGCGGATACAGAGACCTTCTTTGATGCATATTTTACATTGTGGCATATACAGGCATACGTATTTTTAAACTTACATTCAATGACTCAATTCTGTGGGGATGACGGACTTCATCATTGTGGGGACAGGACCTAGTGAAGGTACTCTTGATGTACCTACTGTCCAAGTTGTGCCAGACTGTGTGGACATGCTGATTCATAGTTAAATGTTTGGCACTGTCGTTGCAGTCCACTTCAATCATTCCGCCCTTTTATCATAGTCCAAAGGATTTGTATTGGGATGATGGTAGACAGACCCCCACCCCACCCCAACACACAAAAAGACCCTGCATGGTGCAGCTCCTAAGCCTTATGTATAAGTGCCATATTGACGGAAGACCCAGGTGCCTGGCGCGTGATTTGCACCAATCAAACAATGTGCCATACTTTGTGTAAGACATAAGTCTTGTAATTAGTCCGGACCTGCTGCTTCAACCCAATAGTGGACTCAGATGTACTAAGTACCACCTGTGTCCACTCCTTGGCATTGCTGTCACTAGCTGTCATTTGCGACTAGGATTATACTGTTTATTGTGAAGGCTTGAGGATAACACTCTATTGGCTGAGTAAAAGTCTAGACTCGGTGAGTCCATTCCTGGTCTCCTCTTCCTTTTCAATGTTGATGAAGTGTCCTACTGTTTGCTGTTCCGGTAACATCAACAGTCAAAAGTCAACCATATGTAGCAATGCTGTAGCTGTGGCTACAACACCTAGGTTTTGTATTCGACACATGGTTCCGGCTATGAGGCCCTAGGCCTTGCTGGTGATGTGGTTTTGTTTGCGGGACTTCATGGTACTTTAGTCCATAGGCAATGTTGGTAAACATTTGCCTCCACTTCAATGTATGGGTCAACTCAAAATGAAGGGTCTACCTTGCCATCTGACACCACAATCCCAAGGACGGTATACCAGTTGGCACTACGCCACTTAGTGCACATTGTGCCAACAGGACGTCAACTTACACCTTGCCCATATAACTCTGTAAATTGGGTGACTGCCATGTTCTTCCAACGAAAGCTACTTTTCATCTGAGAATATAACCACCTTTCTGGTATCCTCATGTTTCATCTTATTGAGCAATACTTTTGCACTCTCCAGGTGGGATACCTATGTGCTGGCACTAATGGAATGAGTTCTTGGCTTATTGCAGTTCCTGCCATGTAAGTCTTCCCTCTGAAGGCAGCACACAGTTGTCTGTGCCATGTCAGAATCATGTGCCAAGCCACTGATTGACTGGCACAGATTCTTACGTGGCCTGACATGCCTGGTGCACCAGCTTGCGGGTCCTCTGGGACTTAACTTTATTCTTCGGGTCCTTTTGACTGACCTGACATACGTATTGTGGAGGAAGTTGTGCCAATCTGAGCTTTCATTTACACCAGCTACGTCCCCAGCACAAAAGAAGTGAGATGGCCTTACATATCACCACTACAAAGATGGCGTAGCAGTATTATTATTTGGCACAATGAACTCAGACTAGCTTTGTTTGACAGCTAAGCCCATTGTTGCTAGGATTGTGCCAATTTTTCTTCACCCTCTTTTTTGTCATGGAAATCACTCAATTTAAATTACTGATCATTTTGGCAGCCCACCCTGTACATGTATTGTACTGTATACATTACTGGTACAGGGGATGTCAGACTCTGGTTTCATGAAAACCCAAAACTCAGACTTTTCAACTGGGGTTTTGTACATGTAATGCAAGGATGATGCAACTAGAGAGATGCAGCAATACCAGAGTACTTCCTGAGCTAAGACTCTGCTAGGAGTCCCACATAGGATCAGTATTACAAGAATACGTAAATACAGTAAATTACCCATGCAACGATATCTTCACCAGCAATTATGTTGTTAAACCATGTAAGACAGGGTCTTTCAAAAATAATGTGTAATAAATTTTTTACCTAGTTAGTTTTACAGGCAGGACAGTGTGCAGCGGCTTCATTGACAGCTCAGTATCAGACAACTTGTTCCCCACTCACCATGCCCAAATTCTCACAATTCATAAAAAAAAAGAAAAACTCACTGCATGAAAAGGGCAGTGCCGAAACTCATCACACCTGCAACCTGGATGTGCCCTGTTCCCTGGATGTGCCATGGGATGTACCCTGCACCCTGATTTTCCCCTGCTCCCTGGATGTGCCTTGCACTCTGAATGTGCTCAGCTCCCTAGATGTGCCTTGCACCCTGAATGTGCTCTGCTTCCTCAATGGCATCAACAGGGTGATCAAAGATATACCCACAATATCCATGCCCAGCATCAGTACACATGCATCCTAGCTCATGAGTCAGTCATGTGTCATGACTATAGTTCATTCTCTGGCACAGTTGCTGCTGCACTCAACTGGCCCCTGCTTTAAAGAAGCACTGAGAATTTTATCACAAGAGCCAGGCTGATCATGAGATATGGAGTTTTATTTACGTTCTATGCTCAAAGACCCATACCACCTGCAGCCACATTTATCTGCAAAACATTGCATTTCAGAACGGTATATGGTTTCTTCCGTAAGTGTGGTTGCAACAATCTGTCTACTACATGCAGGAGCAGGGTACATCCAGGATGCATGGCACATCCAGAGTGCGATGATAACGAGTTTTACCACTGCACTGTTTCTATAGTGACTTTTTTATTTTTTCATAATGAAGTAGTAAGAGTTAGAGCATAGTGGTCATGAGCCTATGGGTGGGGAACCATTTGTTTGATATTTAGCTATCATTGGAGCCACTGCCCTGTGATCTGTCCCTTGAATGAAGAATCCTCTTGTAAGAACCACGTATCACACCTTTATTGTTAAGGACCTTGAATTTTTAGAGAATGCATTAGAGCAACTTCAGCAGCATGAATCATACTGCTCAGGGCGTTTTAAGTGACACATAGTATATTTTTGGCCACGTAACCACAGCTTTTACCCAAAAAAACTTTGCCGGACCCCATCACCATGAGCAAGATTGCCTCCTCGCTGTGTTTGACCAGGTTTTGCCGACTCAAAACTACCCAAACTATCAAGAGCAGAGCATAAATTAAACAAAAGTTGCTTGCACACATCAAATTTGGTTACTCTGACTCTTTCCACCTGTGAAACTTTGCGATTCAGTTGTTGGCTGGGGAAACATTGTCATTTCGAGTTTACTTACTTTGATCAGCTGCCAACACAGGCTTTCATAACAGCTTAGTTCACATTACTAGTCTTTTTAATCTTTGTTTAAGAAAGCAGGTGGACCCTCTCCCCCTTATCACAGGACCAAAACAAACATTCTGCATTCACTGTTTTGTGCCAGTGTCTCAGTAGGACTTTGCAGGCTACAGGAATTTCTCGCAGGCTTTACATGCGTGAAAAAACCTGGGCTAAACTCTGGATAAGAAATAGAAATGAGAAGAGCCGAAGCCCAGGCTTCGGAAGCTGATCCTGAATCAGACGTCCTACTGGCTCATGCTTTGTATGGCAGGATATAATAGACATGGCATGCACACTGTACGTACAGTGTACACACACTCCTATCCTTGTGACCCTGTTCACTTGTAGACCCAGCTCCTCTTGTGGCCCATTATTATGCACCCCCTTGCCTTCCGCCCTCCCCCCCTCCTTCCTCCCAGTGTTGAGACCCACTTTTTTGTCAACTTTGAAGAACAACTTGAAAAGGAAGACTTAAGCGTTCCATTTGTTCATGTCATTATAGAGCTTCATAAGTGATTTGCTTAAAATTTGTTAAACAAATTTATTATTGTTGTTAATAAGGACATGCATTGACAACACATTTTACAGTTGCGTTAAGGAACCAAACACAAATTTCTTTGAACACAGGTTTCTTTGTTTCTTGGTGGTCAAGCAAATTCAGTGTGTAGGACAAGTCGTACTTTTGCATGCAACCGCGTGGTTGCGTGCGAAGTGTTTTTGGCGAGCGGATATTTATGGTCCATTGTTTGAATGATGACGAGAACAGAGTTAATAAGTCTTGTTAACTCAGCACACGTGTTACGATTTGCACTATTTAAACTGTCTGTCATAATAGGGAAACTTCAAAGATTCCGTTCTTTTGATGAATCACTGTCAGTAGCCCAGTTGAGCTATGTGAAGTTTTGTAGAGGCAGTTGCAGATGGAGCTTCTTCATTATTCTATTGCTGTTCACTCTGGATAATGATAATTTTTTAAAGGACCAGCCTTTTTTTCTTTTACCTTGTTTGTTTGTGACTGGAGTCTCTGCTAAGGATTGATGCCCTAGCAGAGGGAAGGAGTAACCCTGGATTGGGTCTTTTCCTGTCCCGATTTAGTGGCAAACATCTAAGCGCTTAGTAGACTAAGATGAAGACGCCTGGCATGGCGAGTCCACCAGTGTTGTTAGTTTTACCTTTTTTTTGCTCAGTTTGATCACAATTTTCTTGACCCTGACTTCGCTCACAAAAGTAATGATAAATATAAAGGGTAATTATGCACTGATAAAAGGCGGGGAGCGTCAATGAAAACTAGTTTTTGCAACAGCTTGAAAGCAATGAGACTGAGTCAATAATCGCAAAAGTGCTGCCGAAAAGACATGACCTCTCTTGCAAAAGAGGTCAAACTGTTTGCTTGAAGCCTCAAAAGTCTAAAACGCATGTGTGACTCTTTGCCGCTGCCGCCGCTGCCGCTGCCGCTGCCACGCCTGCCGTCGCTGCCGTCGCCCGTGTGTGGTTTTATAAGGAGAGAAGGCACAATGTGATGCCTCCTCTCCAGTTTTCCAGGCTTCGAAGTCCAACTTCAGATAATTGCAACTGGCTTATGCAAAGTGAATTGGCCCACGTACTCGCATGAAGTGGAGGAAAAAGGGTCGAGGATCGGGTGCTTCCGACCGGGCGCCGCCATTAACCGCGGGCAGGAGAACAGGACAGAAGTGGATGCTGAGGCTTCCAGGGGCATTCACGTATGAGTGCTCAGATGTACACACAAGTGGCAGTAACGTAGTCAAGTCCCCGCACTCCGTCCACGCACGTCCGTGCGCATGTATGTACGGCAGTAGGCGGCAGTACCAGCAATGTCGTAGTACGGTCGAGGTGCACGACAATGGTTCACCGACTACAGTCTGGAGGCGCCAGGGAAAAAGATCTCTTTCTTGCCACGGTCTCTTTATTCTCAAGGCTATTATTCTGTCCGCCTAGTAGACCAAATTGCCTTCTTCTCCTCCCCCTCCCCTTAGGCTGCCTAGACTCACGATCAAGCCTATCGCTTCTCTCCTGGTGAGCACAGCCAACAACAGCAGACCCTTCTCTGTCGTCTTCTTCTTCTCGTCTTCCCCCCTCTTGTGGAAGGAACACCGTGAATTTATTTGTCTTTTCTGGTGATTTAACACAGTGACTACGAGGGAGAGAGAAGCGAAAGGAGGCATGCATTGTAGTTCGTTATAGTGGTACCTATGGCGAGAGATCTCATTGTGGATTGAGGTGCCACATAGGGTGAGAACGCACAAGCTTAACTTAAGCAGAGCATTCTCAGTTTTCAGCGCACAATAGTAGCCACAGTGTAGAGCAGTATTATTCAGTGGCGTGGCTGCAAAGAACAGAGACGTGCCGCTTTCACGGCCTCATACGGAGTGAATGAGATGCAAAAAGGTCCAGGAGTCAAACTTATTTCAGCGGAGCCTGTGTGCATGCGTGTTCTCTACCTTCCCCTTTTCATCTCTCTTCGTGATCTTATACTGCCTCCACTTGGCTTCATATGCAGTGCTGCATTTAGTCAGTCCGTCCGTCCGTACAAACGCTCATACACACGTACATACACATTACGTAGTACATACTACGAGAAGGCAGTGCGCGGCCTGCGCGAGGTAGCGGGGGGAGGCAGCTGTGTTCTGGCGGTGATGGTAGAAAAAGTGGGGAGTGACGCGAGAGTAAGAGAAATCCTCCTCCGCGCTGGAGGAGAAAATTATGAATGCGTGCGTAGCACAGGTTCCGAAGGAGGAGTCTATCGCACTCTCTCTGCCCGGGCCTCCTTAAAAAATAGCCCCAGACAATGGGGCCATCCGTGAGGGAGAAACAAGTCACTGACGTTTCCTAGCTTGGGCGGAAATCCCAATGCACTTTAAGCAATGCTGCAAACATTTTCCGTCGAGCTCTAAGCAAAAGTACAAGTAGCACTAGATTCAGGCCACGGGAAATGCGTCACGTGGAGTGGGCAGACTCGTGTCAGTCGATTGTTTGCAAGAATTCTCCCTCTCATACACTCCTAATTCATATCGTTTTACCGAATCTAGGCTGTCTTTTGTCACTGCTTGCACATAGTCGCATTTCGTAACTCGTCCTCTACGTAGTATCTGTGAACAGATCTCCCTCTCTCATTGTGTGAGTATGCACAAGCACATGCATGTTTCCCGTTCTTTCACAACTCTTTACACTGTCTGCAGAACTCTTTTACCCTCTAACGGTCTTGTTATGCTGCGGAACAAAAAAAAGGACTTTGTAGCATTTGCAGTGGCATAAGCTGTTTCAAGCAGGATTCACACCACATGCTTTCTACCATAACGCATTAATCTATGTCCAGACTCTCACTTTTGATAGGATCCTTAGTTTCCAGACAAAAATTGCACGTGCAGCGATAGGGGCTGCTCCTGTGTATTCCAACGCATGAGGTGCGCACATATTGACACACAATAGTTGGGTTCCTATAAGAGAAAGACACGCATAGTCAATTTATACCCACGCGCGCAGGTGAAATTTTATTGCCCTCCCGTGTGTTTCAACAGCAAACTGAAGATTGCTGACGATGACGTGAGTGAGCGAGTGCAGTGCACGCATGTGCAGGACAGTGCAGGACACACACACGTACGGCAATTACGAGAACTGGGGAGACTTGCGCAATGGGCACCCGTTCTTTATTGCCGAAGACGAGCGAAAGTTGAACGTGCGTACGCAATTCAGCGAACGCTCTGTGTCCTTCATTAAGCAATTGGTGCACGACAACAGCCACAGTTGGTACCGCCCATGACTACCGTATATGATATAGTGTTTAGTGACTTGCGTATCAGATTACGTGGGAGGTATTTTTCCTCCTCCAAGCGACGTGCATTGAATGACGTTGATGAAAGGATGAAAAGCTGGTTTTTTTTCCTGATCCTAAAGAATTGGTCCTCCTTGCAAATGTATCGGAACTCGAACTGTTTACACATTGTAAACTCCCTCGGTACATACGTGCCACTGCGCACAACAGCACAATGTATTAGCGGAAAGAAAGTGCGAATGTTGACATTAGCAAAATGCCATTCCACACGGCTTTAATCAACCTCCCTGGTTGAGCGTGTTTGGTTGACGCAAACATTCCTGAAAGGAGGACGCACTACTGCACTGCTCCCCAGCATTACTTTGTGACCGGAATTTAGCTTCCCACCTGTTTTTCGCAATTTCCTGCTAAATGATCGACTTTGGGAACTAATTATTTATACGTACATTTCGGGGGAAGTTCCAAAGTGAAACCAAAATTCTACTCTCCTGCTACCATTATCTCATTTTTCAAGAGTTCACAAACAAGTGCTACTGAGGTCCCCCCTTACATCACGCCTCTCTCCAGAGCCAAAATGGGAAGGTGAAGGTGACTGAGAAGCACCAAGACAAACAAGTTTTCGATCTGCGATGCTTTGAAGAGACTCAGAGCATTCTTTTTAAAGTACCAGAGACTAGACTGAGTCCCTCCACCACTAGATCATCGACATGCTTCAATTCAGTGTGACCCATAAGTCCTTTCAGACAGAACCAAAATATAGAATTTCAACTACATGATATTGATCTCGCCCATGTGGAGCTTGAAAGACAGACAGGATAAATTTTCGTTTCTCCGGTAGCTAAAAGCCAAATTCCGCACACACTGTACTTGTTGGTACTGTATAGCTGCACTCAAGTGCGCATGAATCCGCTTATGTACAATCCTTTGGTTGTTTAACCACAATGGAGTCTGGCAATATCAATAACGCCCGATGCAGGAATGCCCGAGATAAACAGGGAGACATCAATTGATCAAGATTTGTCAATGGCTTTTTGTAAGGACGTACTTAAGCCAGCAAATTGCCCTCGCATGATAGCCAGCAAAACCCATGAAATGTGTGCTGAGTGAAGTGCACGAGTTAAGAGAAAGGGGTGAAAGAGGATCGATGAATTTGTCAGCGATCGTGTTGTTTGCATGGAACTTTCATGTGTCACTGTCACCGGCCTATCTCCTTTTTCCCGTCCTCGCCTGCTCAATGAGCTGTTTTCGCCGACTAGACTGTTGTGGGTGTGCCAAGACAGTTGTACTTTATGCGGGCACGCATGCATGCGCAGTGACATAATGCAAAGACGTGCTTATTTTCTGCTTCTGGATGACGATGGGGGACGCGTGGAGGATGACACATGTGCTTCAACGCAAGTAGCAAGCACGGGAGGCACGGCCGAGTGGAGAAGGCAATGCTCTTGGTATTGGCCTTTTTTTCTACGGTCTGGAGCTCTACGTCTCTGGCTCTCCACCCGACAGAGTTGTGGCACTCTAGAGAGCAGTTTCGAAGAGGCATTAGGCTTTTCACTCTCTGGCAGTCTACTTATAGAAGAGAAGCTTGCATGAGTGCGCTCGCCAGTTTGTGAGTGCGCGCGTGTGATGTGTGCGTGCATGCGTGTGTGTGAAAGAGAGAAACGGGAACCAAGACCCACCCTTATCCACTTCTCCTTGTCCGACGTATGTATAGGGCTTTAGTGATCGTGTGCGTGAGCAAGCGACCTTTTCTCGACTCTAAGCTCCAGCGCACAATTTCACAATGAGAACAAAGTTTGGCACTAGCTCTTCTACACGTACGGTAGCGTCAATATCCTGCCGCCCGGAAACTTTCCTTCCAACTACTATGCGTAGATTCTCGATGCTTAAACTTTCCCATTGGAGATCGCTCACTCGTTCCCAGGTGCTCGACCATTATTTGTCTGAAACCTCCTTTCTTTTCTTTTACAGACTAAGAAGCACAAGCTTAACCACATCAAACGCCCGATGAACGCATTCATGGTGTGGTCACAGCTGGAGCGCCGAAAGATTATTGAGGTGACACCAGACAAGCACAACGCAGAAATCTCCAAGGAGTTGGGCAGGAGGTGGAAGCTACTCCCAGAGGAGGCCCGGCAGCCTTATATTGACGAGGCAGAAAGACTGAGGATACTTCATCAGAAGGAATATCCTGACTACAAGTACAAGCCTAAGAAGAAGAGCAAATCTTTGCCTCCTGCCACACCCACGATTCGCAGCCATCAACACCAGCAACCAAAGACACTTTCGCCGGCGCCTGGCAAGACCAAAATCGTCACTTGCCCTTCCATCTCACAAAGAAAAGTGCTGACTTCTCCCACGGCCTCCAAGCTTAAGCTTAAGCTCGCTCTCAACGGCACCTATTACAACGGCAAGTGTATCAAAGAACTAAGTAAGAACAAGCCCTTGCTCCCTGCGCCCCCCAAGACAGCCAGGTTACTGCTGGCTGTGCCTTTGCCCAACGGTCACGCCGTCGTACCCGCAACTGCTGCTCCCAGCGCTTGTGACATCAGCAGCCTCTACAACGACAACCTCAAGCGGAGGATAAAGCCACCCGACCCCAAGCTGCCAGAACAGCTACTGCAAGTGCAACACCCCCTGCCACCGGAACCCGACAAGCAACCTCAAGTCCCAGCAGCTGTTGCGGCCCTTCTGACCTCTGAGCCCATCGACCTGGACAACAATAGCTGCTGCAACAGCAACGGCGACAGTTCCAGCAGCAGCCTGACCGACATTGACGCTTTGGCTGATCTGCTGGACGGTTCAGCCTCAAAGCGAGAGACTGAGGCCCTGGAGCTGAGCGAGCGGTCGCCCTTGATGGATGCTGGCTGGGAGAGCGAGTCATCGGCCAGCTGCAATTCGTCCGTCAACTCGCACTTCGAGTTCGCGCCAGATATGACAGACATTTTGTCCGACATCGGCGTGGCCTCCGTCGACGCGGCCGAGTGGGTCAACCTTATTAAGATATAAAGCTGGAAGGATAAGACAGGACGAGGAGGAAAAGGAGGAACGGGGAACTCTCTAACTGAATTTTGCAATGGTGCACTCATGTATACCACGGTATGCATAGAACTACACGTTATTCTCTCCCTTTCTCTCTATGCGCATATTACCACCATGAGTAAGAAGAAAGTGGCCAAGCCAACACTCAACACCCCCCCTTCGAGGTGCCTGTAACAGGGTCCTATGACGACTCCCCAACATACACACAAAATGTACTTCTGCTTACAACGTATACATTTACTACTAGTACATGCTGCTCCATACGCTCACACAAGGTCGCAAGGGAAGAAGGGCAGACCAGAAGGGGCACGCAAATATCTCGCGGTAGAGCTGCGCGTAGATACCAAGTGTTAAAAGTGGCGGCCTCGGCGCTGCCTACCCCATTACAACTGTACACATATAACAATTATAAGTCTGATTTTTTGTAACAGAGTCTATAGGAACACAAAGCAAGGATATACCTCGTTAAAAGAACAAGAAAAAGCCTTTTGTTGTGTTACGCAGGCGCACAAGTCCAACTTTGACTTGTCCGCGTCCATGGTTCATCCAGCTACCACCATGTCTTTATTTTATTCTCCCACTTTTTGAAGCTTTCTTGTCAGAGCCCATGTTAGGTTCCCCCCCCCCCCTCCATTTCCCTCATTGCGCGCCGATTCCCCCTCCTTTTAGCTCAGTAGTTTCCTGCACACCCAGAACTAAAGACAGATCTAAATCTACCTGTCTGTCCGCAGAAGAAAAAAGATCACGCACACCCATAATAACACACCTAAAGGGAAGAACGTGTCGAGAGCAAATGACGTGAAAATGCGAACATCGCGAAGAGTGAAAAGGAAGATACTTTCGCCTCGGTTGGTTGCAAGGTTGTGCCCGAGCACGTGTGGAAGTGAGAGTAAATAAGAAAGAGTAGTTTAGTTGTTGTACTTGACCCTCCTCTTGTAAGCCCGGGGACAGAGAGAGCGTAAGCAAAAGATGAGTACTTCTGTCTGACTTCAACCACAAACACATGAGATACATTATAATACCAAAGTCTTTCGTGAAGCCTCCATTTCTGTATCCAGCCTCCCCTTCTCTCCGATCCCTCAATCCCTTTAGCAAGTACGATTGAGACAAGTTTTCCGATTAAATGTGTTTTTGTGTGTACGTGTGAACTCTCCCGCACTTGCAGCCCCGCACCAGTTTTGGGTCTGGGGCACTTTTTCCTCAGAGGGGACGGGGTGGGGTGGGGTGGGGGGTTCGAACAGGGCGTTTGTGTGTAGACGGGCCCTAGGGTGGGGCGGAAGGAAGGGGAGCCGGGCAGGAAGGGCGGCAGTATTTTTGTACCCCCCCACAAAAATCTCTTTTTTGTCGGTGTGAGTTAGGGCAATAGTGTTATCGCACTTCTCCAGTCGAGCAAGCTACCGCGTTCTGTACCTTCGTACATATGAAGCATGTGCTAGCTGTTCATTTGTAAGGTCTGCTCCGACACCACTGCAACGTATGAAATGCCATATGCTATTGTTACAAGGCATAACAGCCCTACCGATCTTTGTCTCTCTCCTCTCTCTCTCTCTCTTACACACACGAAAAAAACACACTTCTCCTCTACAATATCATATACTTTGGAAAATTGTGTACTGCGCGCCGTTACTATGATCACGACAATACGGTCAGCAAACGTCTCTTCTCTCTCTCCTACAAGCATAGTTTCTTTCCGCTGAACAGCTGCTTCTAATGATACAATACATATTCACGGTCTCAATTCTCCTCAACTCCTACCACGTTCTCGTACTATGTACTACATTCGTCGTTACGCTACTGCATAAACTACTATTGCATCGTAGAAGTAAAGTACGTAGTCGCTTGTTCGGTGTCAAGAATCTAACCAGGAGAAGGAGGAGGCAAGTTTTCTCTTCCCACCACTGAGCGCGTTTGTGCGCCAAAGACTCTCTTTCTCTCTCTCACTCACTCACTCTGAAAGCTATCATTGGAAAATCATGATGAAATCATCTCTTCCTTCATTTCCAGACGAAATGAGTGGAAAAGTTGACGACACCAAGAGATTTCTTGAGGGGAGAGAGAGAAACAGAAGGAGAGCCTGAGAACAGAAAATGTAATGATGATTCTTCCTCGGGAAGAAATAATCCCTAAGCTTTTGGAAGAGGAAACTTTACTCGTCTGTTTCCAAAAGCAGCAGATTCAAGTTGATTGATGCTCAATTACGACCTGCCTATACAAAAAAGTAACTCCCGCCCCCTCCGCTCCCCGTGCCCAATACAAAAAACACACTTAAAGAAATTGATCAATTTGGGTCTCCCTCCCTCCCTCCCCCCCTCCCAATCTTTGCAACGACATTGAACGAACACTTGCTCTTCTAGTAGTGTTGGTATCTCGAGGAGTAGTAGTGTGTCTCTCCGAATTTTTGCAAACTGAAAAGACTGATATAACCGCTGGACAAAAATCTTTACCTTTGGGGATTGAAGAAAGCGCGGCTGCTGTGACAATTCTCTTGTGACTTTACCGCCTACTATGAAAAAAACCATTAAATTAGGAGGGACTTGCAAGGGAGTAATAATATTACAGCCGCGGTTTCTTGAGGGACCTATGTGCTACTACTGCTACCTACCTACATACTTTAAGCTACTACTACAGATCCATTCAGTTAAAAAATCTGTTCTTTGAAAAAAGCCCCTGTATATACATCCCACCTTCGCCACCACACCCAACCACCCTTATATACTACTGTATTCATGTGTAAATGTGCACAAGCACACACGGTACACCCATTTTAAATATACAAAAGAGAGCCAGCAAGTCTTTTTTGCGCATATGAGTGTCTGTTTTGCCTGCCGCAATTTCTCTCACGCTACAGTACACACGCGCACACAAAATTTTCATCTTTTTTTCTCGCCGCTTATAGGCATCCGTCGAAAAAAAGATGAAACCCACACACGTACACACACACATACACACAAACACACACATGAACACACACGCAGCGTTCCAGACATTTCAGAGAGCCGTAAATTATATTTAGATATATTTTGTATGTATGTGAATAAATGTCGTTCTGATCGAAAAAAGCCTCCTATTTTTCTTCGCGTGCCGCCGCGTTGTTCTAGTGCATACTGCTGCTGTATCCCATAAATACGCACGCATTCTTTTCTCTGTCGGCAGAAAATATTCTGCCTCACCTTCAAATGATAGCCCTCTAACGAGCCTTACTCCTCCCGCGTCTATCGGTCACCGGCCGGGGTTGATGGGTGGGTCACACATTCGTAGGAATGTCAGGTCGTTTCACTCTCAGTATGCAGAGAATACTCACGCATGCACACACGTGCGCCCAAGCTTAGTTTTTTAGCCTAAGACTTGAGGGGGGGCGGCGATCGCACATGCACTACGCGTGCAAGTCCGAGGGGGAGACGATTGCGTACACACACGCGACGGACACGACCGAGAGAGTCTTTTGCATCTTGAACTCCACCTCTGCCAGGATCGCAATGCGGTTGCGTGAAGCGGTGATCGCGAGTGTCAATCCCATTCTGCCAGGCTGAGGGGAGGAGATCGACACACTGCATCTAGATAAGGCGACGAGGCCGGGTGTGAGTGAGATGCGTCGACGTGCGGTGCGCGTGCCTCGACTGCACGTCCACTCTGCTGCATCTGCTCTGAATGTACATACTAAGCGCAGCACAACAATACAGCACTCAGCTAGTTATTTCTCCAGCCAGGAGAGTTTTGAGAGTACTTAAGTCAATGTTTATCTGCCCGTACTCTCGTTTAGTGTGTGGACTAGAACTTACAGTACAGTAGGTGAAGTAAGTCAATAAGAACGAGGAAAAACAAACTCGTGTAGCGCCTTTTAGTGCGATTGATCGAGGAGAACCAGTGAAAAATGCGCTCGTAGTTCTGAAGTACGTCCAATCTCCAGGTGATTTGCGTACTTTACGGAGTACGCGCGTCACCGGCCGCTGGTACTTCAGCCAAATGATCAATCCACGAAGCTGTGTTCTGGCTGACACCAAAATAAAGTATTGCCGAGTCTATTACTTTTGATGCGTCTGCGGAATACCTGCGAAGACTCTGCACAATTTCTCCCCTTTTCCACTGCTGCAATTTCATAGAATGGCTGAAGGCCAGGCAAGGGGGCCATCAACCATTTTACAAATCGCTTCCGCACTTGCGAGGAAATAGCTCTCCTGCACCAGTGTGGAGCAGTATTGCCTAGGTCGTACGGACGAGGACGACCATACAGTATGCGTCCGCCTCCGCCACTCCAGCCAGGAGGGACGAGGTCATCCTGGCCATGAGGTTGGCTAAGCTTAGGATCCTGGTCAGTACGGTAGTCGTCCATAAGACGCACTGCACAGTGGGTAATGCTGCCCCCTCCCCCCATGCTGGCCTTAGTGTGTCCGTAGCCACGTTATGTTTCCATTGTCGAGCCCTACGTAGTAAGAGTAGTGAAATGGCCTGATGGTAGTAGATTTTTTTTTTCATTCAGCCTTTCCAGTGAGTGGAGGCAATGCGGCTCTCTCGCTTTTCTTTTCCGTATCTGCAGAGAGAGATGTTGGCCTCACATTCTGCTGAACTATAGTAGAACGCACACATAGCATAGTGCAGCAGGCAGCATCATGTCGGATGGATTGGGCCGTAAATTAAGGATTCCGAAAGGTCCGACGACGGCAGAGATAGAGAGAATGGGAGAAAGAATTGGGGAATGGGGAACACCGAATTGACATCGCGCTGCTCCCTCTCTTTCGCTGTCTCTCTCCCCCCCCAGCCAACGCCAATGGTCCTCCTCACAGTACACCTACGACTACTTCTACTACCTATCCGTTGACTGGATGCTCTCCGCCGTCTTCATCCGGGCGACTCTCTGTAAATTAGGGAAGCATAGCACGGAAGGAAACCAAAGCCATTTCTCCGCCAGCCGCCCTGAAGTGGTCCGCGCCCGTCCTCTGAGCTGAGCATTTCTTTACGTACTACGTGCCACGCACACGGACGTTTTCACGCCATCAAGGCATGGGCGTGTGTGCGCCAAAGAATCTGCTGGCGTTAGAAGAACGCGACAAAAGTACAGACTTGGCGTCCTGCGCACCGATCTGGCCCAGCACTGCAGGCATTGTACTCTCTGCACCAGGTCCAGTGTCTGCCCTGGACCGGACGCGCACTGCACGTTCGGTGCGATGCACGGGCAGGCGGGCGGGAACGCGCGCTGACGGTTCGAATTTCCAGTAATTTGCAATCGGGACAGACACAGTACAAGAAGCAGGTGCGAAATTAAACATGAGCTACGCACACTGGCTGACTGTATGTACTGCAGTTCCTGCCTGACTTCATCTTTTTTTACTCCCCTGATATTTTTCTTGCTCTTCTGGCAATGCTCGCTGATACGAGAACACAAGGGGGGGGAGAGATTCATCCATGTGTGATGCTTCCAGAGCCACCAGTAGCTCTTTCCACTTAAGTCATCAAGCCATCTGTGCTGCGTCTTTGACGGAGCTTCTGACTTCACCTCATTGAAGCACCTCAAACTTGACTGTGACTCCCGCTACTATTTTGATAGCTTTCAGCAAAAACACGGGAAAGAAACTCTCATGCACTGTCTGCATGACTCCGTTTGCATACTTTCCTCTCATGTAAACACCTGCGCGATTTGGGATTGCACATTTTTTTTTCTCCTCGCAAAGCACCTGCAACATTTCTGTTGTCTTGCATGCATTCACGATAGACAGTTTGTTTGCTTACAACAAACATGAAGGTGACTGGCAAAGAGATCATATTTGAGTCGTAACATGCATTCACTCAGGATGGCCAAAACTGGACTGCTGAGTTACGTGGTGCGACCGAAAACATAGGTTTGCGGGAAAAACATCAACTCCTGCATGGGGTGCTTCGGTCCAGCCCATTTTTCATTTCGCCAGTTCCAGCCCTATCACAGATACTGAGAAAAGAAGTGACTTGAAATCCCAGACAGTCAATGCACTCGGGTTTTTTTTGGTGGTGTCTACGGTGAGGAAGTCTTTAGTCACTTTGGAGCAACACAATAATCATTTTATCATTGCTCAATGCTAAAACTGTCATTGCTCTTGTGCCTGACACACACGAAAAAATATCTGGTCCGATGCAAAACCGCAAAGAAACCAAAAGCCCGGTTCCACTGATTTTTAAGATCTCTGAAGTGTCTAGATCGCACGGGCCGACAATTTGTGGGCTGCGGGCAAGAGCAGACTGGGCAAATAGGCATCGATGCAGTGGACTGCGGGCCTGAAATGTTGGACAAGGCCTGCTCGTGACTCACCATATTTGATAGTTGGTCCACGTTCCGTCGGAAAAATCCTTACAATGAATGTTCTTCTGCTGGAGAAAACTGAAAAAAACTGAATGACATTTTGATTTCCCAACCGAACTGTCAACTTTCTCTGATATGCTCAGATTGCTGCACAGTGCACACACAAGTTCAAATGTGCACTAAAGCTTGGCTTCAACTGAACATAATAGACTGTGCAGACTTTGTCCCCCCACAAGATCTCAGTGAAGATGGGAATGATAGATTAGGAGCCGTGACCGTAAAGAAACTCGAAATTTTGGTTAGGAAGTGTAAATTGTTATTTCGAACTTTTTGACTCTGCATTGTCGCTTCTACTGATAAAATATTAAGTTGAAACCAAAGAGAGTCGTGCCTGGCAAAATGTCCTTCGCCCTTCCTGGCTTTGGTGCCCCCAGAGACAAAGTTTCAGCGCCATTGGAACAAGTGCATGGAGCCTCGCCAGGAAGTGACTGAGCTAGTGTCAGTTTTTCAAATCTGGTGTCCGAAACGTTCCACACCAAGTGGCAACCGAACGATGAAGGCGTGACCATCAGGGGGCTAATAAAAGTCCGTCCTTCCAGGAATTTGTTAAGCTGGATTGCTTATTATGGCAGCAGCATCGCCATTGACTTTATGACAGAAAATGGAAAGGACTTCGACAAAATTGTGCGTGCGACTCGTAGACGTTACAACATAATGTTTATTTTGCTCCAGTCTTTTTCCTCCTCCTCAACTGGCCTGACAAGTAATGCTGAACGTGAAATATTGCCACATTCATAAAATCCTTGCAAGAATGCACAAATTCAGTTTCTGGGAAGACAGCTGACACTGCAGTCCTTCAAGTGGATCGTTGACACTTACAATGAAGTGGCAAAGCTATTGTATTTACACTTCATGATGGATCTAACTCAGGAGCAACAGCGTCATTGAAATTTTTCCAGTAACTGTGCCAAAAGAATTTCCTCCTCGTCTGTTGGAAGAGACAAGAATCTTCGATTTCTTAAGGGCTTTAACCTCCTCCATAGCAATACATCATGCACGAGATCCTCCTTGACAAAACCGTCTTGTCCCTCCTCATTAGGGCTGCTCAAAGTGACACTGACGCTGTCGCTGTTGTCGTTGTTGAAAGTCGTTTTGCCACCAGACACATGGATTGCACAGAGCAGAGAAGTAGAGCTTGTCGTTTCACCTTCCTGTCGCAGCGTGGGCACATGAATAGGACATCCTTGCTTGTGTGGCCTTGCCTATCCCCAGGGGAAGCAGGAAGGGATCTTGGGGAAGGAGGGAAAAGAAAGGGCACCCTTATAAATGGGCAATTCTGGCAGACACTGAAGACAAGGTCTGGGTGAGTGTTTCAGAAGAGAGCGGTGATGAGTAGGGGATGTTTGTGCGGGAGGTCAGGGAGGAGAAGAATAGGAGAGAAGCTGTGGCTCCGAATGTGATACCGGTGACAGCATGAGCCATGAGACAGAAGAAGCAGCTGGGCAAGGAACCTGCATGAGGCATAGCAATCAGGGTGCCACTTGTGACCCGTGGACAAAGGAGGGAGGGTTATCAGTGCTCCGGAATGGCTGTGCCATGCTGAAGGATGGAGCTGTGGTCCTCACAAAAAGGGGAAAGCACTGGGGCCAGCAAGACCAACAATTAGGAGACTTGGGAGACACCATTGCTCTCTCACTCTCAGAAGGGCAAAGGCCAGGACAAGAATGAATGCCGCTATCGTCAGGGTTGGGGTCGGTAGAACCTCGGTTCGGCCGGACAACCAAACCGAACTGACAGGCCAAATGCTCCAGAACCGGACTTGGGACATGACTTTTGCGGGTAGCGGTAGTGATGTCGCTTTTCGTGACTCTTCTTTCTGTTTGCTCATTGCTCAATGCTCCCCAGTTTCCCTGTTGCAATGGTCTTCCAAGAAAAAATGTTTCTTACACCAATCTCCTTTCATTCAATGACAATCAATGAATAAGTTTTCCTTTGCTTTTCCACTTTTTCACTTTTTTTACTGCAGTGCTGTAGTTACTACAGTGTCGTGGTCATTCCTGAGCCAGTCAGTTTCTGCAAGAAAATTACATGCTTGATAAAGATTAATCAATCATTTCAAGTACAAACTTCATCCTGATCCTCTCGTGACCTTGTTTTTCATAACAAGAGTGTTTCAGGCCTAACTGAGGAGTCAGTGAAACTTGTCCGTGAGAATAACTTTGCTTATTTTTCGTCAAACAAATAGCCTAACCTTAAGCAAATAAAATACCACCGTGTTCAATTCTGTTCGGTGGGTTCAGCTAATTTTGAAGGCTCGACTTCACCCGCTTTATTGCCAAGATTAAATCCACTTTGGTACATTCAATCACTCAGTTCTCTCAAGCAGCTGCTGGTACTTGGTAGCCAACTTAAGCGACAGTTTACTCTTGAGATCCTGCCCCGGGTCACGTCAGTGGGAGCTTGCACCAGAGGACAAGGTGTGCCAGGGGGATCAATCAAAGAAGCTGCTGTATCTGTCAAGAGCAATCGTGGTACCCTTGTCAGTACTTTGTTGATACTCACCCTTCTCACAACAGCCGGACATTTAAAGCGTTCAAAACTCACCCATTTTACCTGTTGTAGGTGGCTTGAATTGTGCAGAGCTTTTCATCAGTAAGGAAAACAGGCCGCTGGATGGCCCCTCGAACCTGTTGAGGAGGAGCTTGACCCTGTCAGCCCTCTTTACCTTGGAGGGCTCTGAAATTAGCTGCAACCACAACTTTTGAACAATTGGAGTCCCAAGTCGCTCTTATCAAGATTTCTCATGCTCTTCTCATCCATGTTCGCCTCCTTGGCCGTCTTCCTCATGCTCCCATTTCGACCAGCAGATCTTCATCCTGATCCTCTTCACATCTTCAGGAGTTCTCTAGGTTCAAGGCCATCCTCTTCTGAGCCTATCAACACATGACCCAATCTCGGTGTAGCGTTTGACGACATTGCCGATGATCCTGAAGGAGATCGGGAGCTCTTCGAGGCTGTCAACAATCTCTGTGTTCTTGCGATCTGCGTGGTGCAAGGCCACAATCATCTCAGAAATGAGTTTGTGCCATTCATGGCAATGGAAATTGATATTGGTGTCAAAACAGGTCTTGTTCTGCAGACTTCAAACTGCTGCAAAAGTTTATGGCACAAAATCCAAATGTAGAGTGAAGCTATGATAAGTAGACCAGATGCACAAACTTATTCCGCTCCCTGCAGCTCCTCAGAAGTCCTGACTTTGCCTTCTACAGGCAGTACATTAACCATGCATAAATTTTTGCCACCTGCTGTCAGTACATAAGGAGGATGGCAAAGTAGTCCTTGGAGCAGGTGAGTTATTGCTGCACTACGTTGCGTACATCCACTGCACACAGTTTTAGCGAAATGCCGCAAAAATGCACCCAATACTGGCATCTGTGACCAGAAAAACAGCCCAACCTACGCTCATGTGGAGGAGTGACTTTTTTTTACGTAGAGTGGGTACAATATAACTCACTTTGAGCCTCGTTTTTATCTAGCAGAATTTCAGCTGATGAGGTCACGTGACTCCTTGGAACTTGCGGGGTCTTTGGCCATGGGTGTCACAGCAGTTACCCGTGGTAGGAATTTGGGCTATGACAGTTTGGTTTGGGGGCTTGTGAAGTCAGACTGTCAGAGCCAGCTGATATTTGCAAGAGGGGCCTCAGAATCAACTAAGATGTCTACCAGGAGGTCATGTGCTGCCACCATCTGTCACGGCTGAATGAAAAATATCCACAAGACACAGGGTATTGTCATTGTCCCCTTTTCTGAAAGAGGAGCTTGGCACCCTCAGCATAAAGCTCAAGGAGAAATGGCTATCTTCAAAGGCAGGATTTGAACATGCTTGACTATGCCGTTTTGGCACCGCACAGAGGACTTGGGCACTGAGGAGGCTTCAGGGTACCTAATGCACTATGGCAATCTTGAGTGCCACCTTTCAAAGATATGCAGGCACCTGCCAGACGTGAACTCCCTGAGGCACATCTCTGCGGCTAGCTGGAGGGCGTTTCCGTCCTTAAAGGTCTTGTCTGAAAGCTTCCTTTTGAGCTTGAGGAAGAGTCAGGTCAATACGGTGCATACCTCAAATAGGGGATGTTCTTCTTGACAAAGAAGTCTATGCTGTCCTTAATCACTTGTGGACAAGCATTTTCCATGTGAAGGAGCTACCCTAACATCCCTTGCTGCCATTAGAAGGTCTCCTTCTATGCAAGTGGTCAACGAAGGCCTTTATGGCTCCAAGGAAGCAGCAGGAGTTGATGGTTTGGTCCCCAGGAGCGAAATGTTCGTTGACCATGCCCTTGACCTCAAGGAATGCCACGGCGAACTTATTTTTATTTTCAATAACGACTAGTTTGACTGTTGTTGAGAGTTCCAGCCCCTTTAGCGTGGACTGCTGTTTTCTGGGTATCATTGGCATTGAGTCACGTGCCCATGACTCATTTCATTGTAGTAGTGAAGTCAAGAATGGCTTTGCGTCGCCGTAGGTGAACCTTTCTGAAGTCCATCTTCTGATGCTTTTCTTTATGATAGTGTGATAGAAGGTGACGGACCCAATAAGGGTCTTTCTTGGTGAGATGAGGATTATCATGCAGAATGGTGTGAATGATGCCAAAAGAAGGTCCACCGTCCACCTCCAAATTGGACAACGTCCTTCTTTCGATCTGCTTGAGCAAGCTTGGCCGAGATCTTGCATGTTTGGTATGCGGCAATCGCCTTTTCAGAAAGGAGTGAATCAATGGCCTTGATTTTTTTGGCTATGACAAGCAGCACGAGACAGAGTATTTGGCACGACCAACTCATGCGACTCAGGGCCGTATGGACCTTCAGCTCTTCTTGCCCCGGTAAGTAGTACCGATAAGAGAGTCACATCGGCTCTGGGCTGTTTCCTATATGTATGCATGTGCTCGCAGTGCGTCCTGAGCTGGTTTCACTTATGAGACAGGGCCAAATTGACCTCGGAGGGACCAGCCAGGGTGCTTGCCTATTCCAAGTGAACAGCGAGGAAAGAAGATCCCTCATTCTCCTCTCTGCAACTGCTCATCCCATGTCCTGTGCTACCGTCCCGTGCGTGCATGCGTACGTGTGTGTGCGTGCCTGCATTTCTGCCGACATCTCAGAAAGTTTGTCTCGAAAACAACCAGTCCTTCAAACAGTACGTACAAACGCTCAGTGAGGATGAAGGCCTTGTGTACAAGACCAGAAAAAATGAGTAGATATGTGCAGCAAATATGCACAATTGTTTAACTAAGCATCACTTGCATTGTGGGGTCGCTTATGCCGCAGGAAGATTTCCGGTGGGTTCTTTTTGGGTGTGTGGGGAGGGGGGCAATGGACAGATCATTCTCACTCGTCGTCTTGACCCAAAGTCGTAGGGTGAAACGAGGCACACTAAAAGATGACGTAGAATGGGGAGGGATGAGGTGGGGAAAGCAGCTCAGCTGACCCCCCTCCCACTCACCCACCCTTGCAGTGAAGTGAACTGTACAACTCTCGTCAGCTAATTTAGACCTTGCCCGCAAGTGCATTCTGTCCGCGTGCTCGCGAGGTCACAAATCCTCGGCTCTGCGAAGTACTTGCACCTTACGCAAATGAGTCAGATTGCGGAAAGTAGCAAGCAGAGGCCGGCAATAAATCGAAAACTGTGCATCATGATTCACAAAAGTTTATTCACTTCCTACAATTCTTTTTTCTCTACAGTCCCCAGACCCTGACCTGGAAGTCCCAGGACGATGACGCGATGCCGATGCCAGAGGGAGCAACACTGACCTGAGTGATCCTGGAGGGGGAGAGGAGGGAGATATAGCACCTAAGCCACCTGACCACCTGACCACCACCTGACCCGTGACAGCATCGGGAGAAGTTTTTTACCTGTTCTCGTGTCCCACGAGGCTCCCGCAATGATTCTTCCCCAGGAGGTCCCACATGTGGATGGAGGCATCATCGCTGGAGCAGAAAAGGATTCGACCAGACTTGGACAGTCCGCAGGAGGTGAAGGAGGAGTTAACTGTCGGGGGCTTGTACAAGGCAATTTCCTGAAAGGTGATCTCTCTCCTTGATGTACGTACATGTTCATGTGTACATAAATATGAGCATAGTATAGAACTTCCATCTAAGTAGGAGTATCTGTACTTCTCGAGAAAAGTATTTGTAACATCTCGAGATTTGCACTTTTGCAACAAAGAACGGTGCAATTAAAGCGTAACTTTCTTAATGCTGCATCTATGCAGCCCATTTTTGGGACTGTTGGAAAGCTTGAGACCTTAGCAGTTAAAGTTATTTATGTCACTTTTGGCAAAATTGCACATTTCAGGAGGCGATATAAACAAGAAGTTGCTAATCACTCTTATGACGTGAACAAAGCTTTTGAGTCCGACTGTTCATACCTGATCTGCTCTGATATCCCACAGTCTGCTGGTCTTGTCTTCTGAGCAGGTGACGAAGTTGAAGCCGCCAGGGTGGAAGCAGACCGAGTTCACATCAGCCTCGTGACCCCAGAAAATCTTGAAGATTAGAAAGTAGGAAGAAGATACATGCAAAAAATTAAAAATTTTACTAAGAAATTACATTAACTACAGAATAGTTTTACAAACATAAATAAAAAACCTTTTGGTCCCGACATCCTTGCACGCCTCATATAATTCTAAAGTTTTCTCTGCTCAGGGAAATTCACTACACAAAACTTCCACTTTAGTGGAGTTCCCCTGGGCTGACCACAGTAGTCTAGAAAAGACTGTCCATTTCGGGAGAGGTTCATCATATGAACCTCAGGTTTCCATACTTCTTAATGTTGCTGTAACATGAGCGCAGCCTCCATGTTGGTCCTTAGAGACAATTTTAAAAGTGCCCACTGGTTTTTTTTCAAGGCAAAGCTGGCCTTATTTTGTCACTGTGGGGAAGGTCCTCCTGCACAAGACCAACGTCTAAGATCGGAAACTCCTTGATGAACTCTTTCATCTGCTCCTTGGAAACCTACATTTCAGAAGCTGTGGCTCATGTGAAACTGTCTCAAATGTTTTTAAGCTCAATTAAAAGTAATTTAGAATGTTTCCTTTGATTTGCTACGCTGCTCCTGCCAGTAGAAACTAAAGTTAAGCAGATTTAGCTTTCTAGAAGAAAGACAGATTTTTCTGCAGCACTCCTTACATTTCTAAGGGAAATGGAGAAATTTGGATTATAAGCTGTTTACTCACGAAAGGCCTGCGGCATCAATGCCAACGGTGATTTGCACTCCTTTCTCATCGACGTCACGTTTGAGTGTCTCAAAAAATAGTTCAAGATAAAAAGAGACAAAAAATTGACGAATTTCTTTTGTAATTGGTGAAAACTGTATGAGATGGATCAATTTTAAGCATACCAGAGCAGTTTGATTTCCTACAGTTACATTTTTGCCTTCTCCTGGGTGAGTATACTTACTGACCCTTACAGACAACTTCATAAAGTCGAAGGTAGGCTGCAAAATATGCATATTTTTTACGGAAAGCTTTATTATTTTCTTACATATGTTACGAATCCCTAGTCTGTGGTGTCAGTGGCCACATCATAGGGCTTCACCATGCACTCTTGCTAGTCATGAGAAAGGACCAGCTCCCCCTCCCCTAGCTTCATGGCCTTGGTGAGAAGTCAGTCTTTGTATTCTCACCTGAAGGCCATGATGCCTGCCTACATGACGGCAACTAAAGCTCGCCTTACCTGTTGACAGTCTTGCTGTCTGAGGTCCCACATCCTGATAGTCCTGTCCACCGATCCTGTGACGAAGACGTTCGAGTCCTCAGGTTTTAGGCTGCACAGGTGAATGCAAACGCATAAAAAGTTTTCGTCGATAATTATAGGAGATAGAACTGTAGTTGTACAAGAGACAAACGGTTTGTTCTTAAGTTTGAGGAACCTTGGTCGGTTTTACATCTGTTAGCACTGACATTTTGATCGTAACGTGTCACACCTCAATGCAGCGACATCTCCGTTGTGACCCTCCAAACTGATCAACTTCTTGCCTGAAGCAAGATCCCATTCCATGATCTTCATGTCTCCAGATCCTGGATAAAAAAACAAGCTCCTGTTACCTCACCAGAGACTCGAGATCTCTTTCTGAAGCATTCCATTACCAGTGACAACCTTTGTGTCGTCGAGAAATCTGCAGGATGATAGAAATCCCTCGTATCCCATGAACTCCTTGAGCATCTTCGCGACACCTGAGGAGTCTCTGTCGTTGATGTCGTAGACAGTGAGCATGTTGTCCATGCCGCCACACCCAACGAGGTTACCCGATGGACTGAACACAGCAGTCATCACCCAGGCGGAGCGCAGGGGAATCACCTGTGGGTAAGAAGGAGGCACTTTCCACTTATTGTGGTTTTGTCCTAGTCATATCGACGTTGCTTGCCATTGTCTTGTTTCCCGTCCAGCAGTCCCACACAATGAGCTTTCCATCGAGTGATCCAGACACCAGGTGTCTGCTGTCTCCAGAGAAGTTGCAGCAAGTCACCTTTGAAGACAGCATAGCATATGTTACAAAGGATTAGAAAGGCAAGGGTGTCCCCCTACCTTGTTGATGTGTCCCTTCAAGGCTTTTCGAGTGACTGGCTTGGCCTTGGGCATGGCCGTGACGGGGCCGAAGTCCTGAGTGTCCTTGATCGACTTCTGAGCCTCCCTGTGAGTCAGGCGTTATTATTTTAGTTCATTTTCGTTGATTCGTCTCTGTCCCAACCTGCACGAATTCGCCAAGGACTGCACCTCATCCCTGAGGGCCTTGGTCTCGTCGTCAACCTTGGGCATTGTGTCCGTGGTCGTCGGAGCAATAGAGCACACTGAAAAGGGGGGAAAGAGTTAGGAAGACCTAGCAGTGACTTTACCACAGCGCGCAATTTAATCCAATAGTCCTAGGGAGGCCACACAAAGTCCCTCCCTTTTCTGGGAATTCTTTCAGAATAAATTCTTTCATTTGCAAGTCAACAATAAGAACCTCTGTCATACTTACTGGGGAAGGGGGGTACAATCATTAGGGGATACTTTGGTCAGGCGCCTGTTGTGCACTGTGCCCCATGCGAACATCCAGGAGTGACAACCAGGAGTCTTAAAAGTGCCTTTTCTAGCCTGAGTGAACACGATGTTGGGTGGCAGCAACAAAGCTGCATCACAGCACTTTTCTAGATCAAAGAAGAGCCTGCATAAGATCCCGAGCCCATGGAATGACCTCATTGAAGTGAGAGGAACAAGGTCCTGTTGTCTCCTCTGGCGCAGCAGAGACGTTGTCATGCTCAACTGAATGGCAGAACTGACAATTGCGGATGGGAAGAATTTCATAAGCCAAAGCCAGAGTTAACCTTTGGCAGGGGTGAAGGTGACCATCAAGGTTGGATGCAAGGGCTGACAATAACAACAACTTGTTAGTTTCCTGCCAGATGTTACTTTTCACTTTCGCAACTTTTCACTTTGACAACACCAACAGAAGGCAGCAAGCAGCACTTTCTGTGTGTGACTTGGGAAGTGCTTTCTTCTCATTGATAGTAGCACTTTCTTCAGTTGGTGTTATCTGACCAGAAAAGTCCCTCTCCAGGGTCAGCTTTCCCAAACAGAAGACTTTGTTTAGACCATGATAATGAGCAGGGCACTGTTTGCGATGCACTGGTCAACATTATCATGTTGACCTTGGGAGTCTCCTGGTATTTAAAGTTCTTCTCATCCTGAGCTCCCATTGCTTATAAGAAAAAATCACTTGCTGAACAAATAAGTCTCTCCTACACCAATCAGACTTTTGTCACGTACACGCCGTGCATTTTACATACTGCATCAATTTAAAACCATTACAAAATTGTGATCATGTGTCACAAGCTGTCCATATACATGGATTGAGCTAGACCAATCTTAAAAACCTTCTTTCTGCATGGTGTATTTGTCGCAACACTCCATTTGAAGACATTCCAGTCAAATGAAATGAAGACCTAGCCAGTCTTTGGGTCCCCTCTCTTCCTTCAAAGTTTTATCAACGCAGTACATAAGGGTGTTACGTCAACATTTCAAATTAGATCTGCTTAGTTACTTTTCAGATGCTGCTAAACTGAGTCACTGTAGTCAAATGAAATTGAAAACAAGGTATGTTCAGCTTTGCCTTCCAAATCTAAACACCTCGTTACGTACTGAACTAATGCAGCAAAGCTTCATTGGAAGCGAAGGCGGTCAAAAAAAATCTTTTGTCTTGAAAACCACTGGACTACATTTTCACTGCTTGGCTTGGGGTAACAGATAGGCCCCCCGCCAAGTTCCCATATGTTCATTTATTAATCTCCCCTAGTATGCATATACTGGTGCTTAACGTGACGTCTGCTACACTGAGTGGGAAGAGTGGCAAAAATATAAAGTGCTGTATGTGTGTATGTGTATGGGTGTGTGCGTGTGTGTGTGACACACAGAGAGAGAAATAACAAAGCCAATTTGGGACATAATCCCATTAGAAAAAGAGAGAGCACCTCAGCTCGTGACATACGCAGCGCTGCTTCGTCGTGTAGGATCTACGCACACGCGAGCTGTGAGTGTAAGGAGGCCGGGTATGGACGCGCGTCCATGTACATACTCGAAGCCGCATCGATGCTGTCGGCGGTGGCGCTGTTGTCATGGTGGTGGGAGACGGAAATATGCGAGGAAGAGAGAGGCAATGCGTCCGTGATTGGGGAAATGGCCACGTGATGGGCAATCGACAGCCGAGGAAATGGACGGGAAATGCACAGTGGTGGCAAAGAAAAGCTCCTCACTCACGGGGAAGAGGCTGGCTGGAGACTCAGTGTTTGTTGATGCTCGTAAAGGAAAGTAATGCTGCACCAGGCGACTGAAGGAAGCCGCCCCTCAGGACTCCAAGTCCTTTTTTCCTCTTCTTTCTTTACTCTCTGGCTTCTTACAATTATGAAGTGAATCTTGGCTCCGACGGCCTGACAGATCTGACCCAGTTTGTGGATTCATCTGCCGAAAGTTGCTGGCGCTGATCTCCAGCTGAAACTTGGGCAGGAAACATTCCAGGCTCCAAAGATTATTCGTCTTCCAGCCTTGTAATGTTGTTACTCTAGGGAGCTTCCTAAAAATCGACAGCCGATCCTGTAAGATCCATTCCGGCCGAAGATCGATACGCACACACAATATATTACTGTATGTGCACTCCAGCGGCAGGAGCAGCTTTGCTTCTCGTCAGAGCAGAAAACGCGGTTCTCGCTGGTGACAGCTGCAAACCGAACGGCCAAAGAGGGGTGGAGGAGAAGCAAAATTTGGAGCCCAATTTGGGGAAGACGGGAGAGACATCAAGTGATTTCCCAATCTTCCTCTGAAAGAAATAACCAAAACTCAAAACGGGTCGGAGGTGTTTTGGGTTGGCGTCGCTCTCCAGTGGCCCGTGAGCGCGCTCGCCCAACTTGGGTGCTCAGAATGAAGTAGGACAACTTGAAAAGTTGTGATGCTGCAGAACAATGCAATCATGTTCTCAGTCACGCGGTCACGTCTTCACAAGACACCGACGAGGACGATCTGAGTGAACGAAACAAAAAAACACCTTCACACCGCGGTTACGCCGTGGGTGAGGAACAACACTTCTTTGTCGATTGACGTCCGTGATGCGTCTGTTTGGCCCCCTCGGAGCCTCACAATGCCCGGAGTCCGGGGGAGACCCAGATTGGCAATTTCATTCATTGAAGAATTGGAGCAAGAGTGAGGTAAAATGCGTGTGTGTCAGCGTTGCCAGCGGCAAAGTGACACAGGAATTTCGACGACAGATTCTCCTTTTTTTCCCCAGGGATTCGCGTGGGGGGGGGCGAAAAGTCTTCTTGGCCATAGGCCATGGGCCAAAGGAGGAGGACTTGATCGCCTCGATACAAATTTCTCCCGGTGATCGTCGTTATGAAGAAATTAAACGCGTTTTCGGGGAAAACAGGCGAGGGAGAAGAAGTAGGAGGAGGCCGAGGAGGCCGCGGGGTTGGGAAAGTGAAATGAGAACTAACGGAGCGCGCGCGAGAGCGAGAGAGAGTCTGGCGCTCATACCAGCACTGTAGCACCTACTGTTGTACAAGCGTCGTGTTATGTAGCACGGAGAGAATACACAAGTAGTACATAGCTGCAATATGCTGCCCCCACCAAGGGCGACGGAGGGAGGGAGGAAGAGCTGTTTGGGTTACTTGAAAAATACGACGACGTCGAGTGGTGGCGGCGGGGAGAAGGCGGCACCTCTGTTTCTTCAAATATGAGCGAAAACATTCGCTCGTTTTCTACCTTTTTTCTTCTGCTGTGGCAACGACTTCCCGATTGTTTTCTCTAACAAGAAATTATGAAAATGGAGGAAGTCGCATACTGTCAGTAGCAGCCATGAGGTGCTTGCTAAGCGTGATTATCTCTTGCTCTCTTGATTTCACACTGAATTCACTATAGGCTTGGGAAGGCTGCTTCAAGGATTGTTTGAAGTTTCTTATGGGTGGAAGTATGTTGCATGTTGGAGGGGAAATGGCAAAATGTTTTGTTTTCAGGTGATTTATAGAAGCAAAGTTCCGTAATGAAGGGTACATTTGTCTTTATCGCTTTAGTCACAACTAGATTCACTCTGTAATAAAGAATGGAACAGCTCTGCAGTCTGTGGAAAAAGCTCGTCACAGCTATTTTACTCAGGTCTCTAAGTGTCAGGAAAAAGAGCAAGAAAAGTGTGCATGTACTCGACCGAGCACGTGATATATGTATTTCATACATCAGGGCTGAAAAACGTAATCTTGTTGTCTGATTTTGCAGCGAAAATGGATGTTTTAACCTAAAAAAAAAGACGTGGAGGCCAACAGTTTGTTTCCGGACCGCCACCGTTTCCCATGCGGGGAGAAACGGAGGATACTTTTCTGCGTGATGACACGAAAATCCCCAACTCAGTAATGACGCTGTAGGTGAGCGTGCACCGCGTGCAGACAGACAAGTAACGTGATGATGAGCTGGCAGCTCTCGTTCTATGACCGTTAGTTAGCTCGCTCGCTTAGCCAGCCCACGATACCCAAATCATTTTTCGTTCCGTATGTAGAAAAATGGAGCTGTTTCTACCTCTCTCGCTCGTTCTACTCCTCCTTCCTGCTACCGGAGCACGGTACAGTCGTCGTCGTCGTCGTCGTCATCGTCGTTGTCGTCGTCGTCGTCGTAGTAGTAGTAGTAGTACGAACATAGCAGCAGTAATAGCGCTCTTCTCCCCCAGCAACCCGAAATCTCCTTTGAAGGTTAAATTTAGGCGACTTCTTTTCAGCAGCGACAATATCGCAGCAGCTCCTTCTCTCAGCCTCACTAACTGACAGTCATCGAGAGAACATGAAAAACACACTTCAAACCTGCGGCCTCCACAACCTCGACTCCAGGAGGACCGGCCTGACTGATCGCGCACCTGATCGGCCAATTGCTGTTCATGTAGGCGAAGCACTGGAACGACTTGACTGCGTCGGACCGATCATTCATGGACTACAAAGTAGTGAACCTGTCAGCCGAGTGCTGTTTAACGTGAGAAGAAAACAAAAAAGAGATCCACGTTGTCATACATCATGCGCAGTCCGATAAAACCAAAACTTGAGGCTCTTCTGTTATTCTCATTTTCCACCGCCCTCTTCATTTTCCCTCAACTTCTTTTTTCTCACACGCATTCTAAGCTGATTGTCTGTGCTGATCACCGGGTGAGACCAACAAAATCTGAGGAGATTTGCTGCGCGTAACCATTAACTATCATTTCCCTGGGCGTCAATTATTCCGAGACGTTGTTCGTCCTGGTGTTGACTGGCTATGCTTAGGCAACCCCAAGCTACAAAACCACACGCAGCAAAGGCACCTGTTTAACCGCAAAAACACTTCTTCTTCAGTTGGCGCCAGAGCGAAGTGTGCGTTGGTGAGGCAATGAAACAAAACATTTTATGCAAGGTAAAGCGCGTCCCTTTTTTTGGAGTCTCTTCCCTCATCAGTGTGCTGGATCATGAATTTGGCGTTAAGTCACAGCTCTTGTCCTCCTTTCGTACTTTACACGCAAGCTATGAAGTCGAAGGCCCCCGAGGTCGTTCCTCTCTTCTTTTCAAACACAGCTATAAATCTTTTGACAGAGGCGCCCTTCTGAGTTTGTGCTATTTGCTTTACGGCCTCCAAGCAGTGCGAAGCAGCGGGCCTTATTTATTGCGAGGAAATGCCTCGGCGTCTGTCTTAATGTGTTAATCTCTGCGCCCGATTCACATCCGGCACTTTGCCATGGGTGCTGTTTACGCCGGATCGTCAGGCGAAATGTGTCAACGGCGTGCACCTTCCCACCCTGGAGGGCCGGCCGGCCGGCCGGCGGCCAGCCAGCCAGCCACGTCGATCCCACCCTCTCCATGGTCTGGGCTAGACTTGGGAGAGGAGGCTCTGACTGTGCGTCCAGTGTCCGCAGGTAGAACGCGGGGTCCGAAGAAGGTTGTGGGCAGACGCCACCACCAACGCGGTGTTGCCATCGGAGTTTCCAGCATTAGTCCCGGGGTAATGACGTCCGAGGATATGTACATGGCACCGCTGATGAATGGGTGGAGATTCCTTTTAAGTCGGCTCCGGGAATGGTATAAGGAAATATGACTCTCAGTTGGACGGTGTGATAAGAAAAGAGAGAGCTTAGTCGGCCTTCGCGTCGTCAATTCATCCCTTCGACTCAGTGGGTGTCCGACTGTGTTTGAGTGTAAATTTTGATTTGGCTCAGTAGGAGGGGAGATAAATCCGGTTGAGTTCCAATACGTGTCACTCTCTTGCTCAAGGATGTGTTTTTGTTGGCTGCTTCTCCCTCTCCCCTCTCATCCCTTTTAATTGTGCGAACATTGGGCGCGCGTATTTGCACTGGGTGACGCCGGACATGGGCCAAATTATTTGCATTCACGTTGGTGAACAGAAATATGTGCATCTCATGAATTCCCATCCACTCAAACAAGATGCACGCACGAGCACACGTCCGTATGCTGTCGTCTCCACGGACGAGAAGTTCAATTTTGTACCACCCTCACTAGTCAAGGTGGTGAGTCTAAGTCACATATACATGCACGCAAATACCGCATAACTGCTGACAAACACACAGAATTGTACAAGTTCGTTTCTATACCCAGTAGTAGAGGTACAAATTATGGGAGGAAACATTACTTTGCCACTGCGAAGCTTTGAAAACTAAATTACAGTCCTTGGTGGGTGTGCGTTCATTTGCTATGCCAGGCACAGACGTGTAGGTACAATACATGTTGTACGTCCTTCACTCTCTTTTTCTGGGAACAATCCGATTTATTACTTACACGCACTATGAATTAGCTCCAGTCAAATAAGTGTACCGTCGATTACTCAAGCATTTTCCTTCAAGATCGCGGTGGGTTCTTAAAGTTTTATCTGCTACGTCTGACGGACCCAATGCTGTTAGCTAAAAAAAAGACCCTTGCGTTTTACTCAGCGCCAGAGCACTGGACTGCACTGCACACAGAACTACGGACCCGCTCGAGCACATGGAAAAAAAAGAAGGATGTTTCAGCGCAGGTGAACTTCTGCAGTGTGCACAGTAAAGTATGGTACGTGAGCGCTATCAATTTAATTAGAACACAGCAGTCAGAAGGAGTCCGCATCGAATCCGCAGGGAAAAAAGTCTGCCAAATCGGCCGTCGCGCCTTGCCAAGTTCTTCGCAATTCGAGACGTCAATTCCCAAATCAAAGCGGCTGACGGCTTAATGCTCGGCCTAGGTTGCTATCAGTGGGCATGACATTCAGGCTACATTCAAAATACCTCGGCGTGTTCAGTCAGTTCCCCGGCGTTTCCCGGCATGAAGCAATGCTTAGACGTAGTTGAGGAGCGCGTTGAATCTGGCCCAGTCTGTATTTCAACACGTTATTAAAGTAGGCACAGTTGAGGCAGGTAAATTACCTACACAAATGAGTTCAAGACTTTTTTTTCCCTCTCGACATTAACCACGTTCGTGCGTGTAATTAAAAGAATGGTGCTTGAATGCACGTAGGAGCAGTCTTGGCAAGGCTTTCTTCCCCTTCATACTGCATACCTACGCGTCCAAGTGTACTTACTGTTCCTTCCGTCACAGTACACCCCGCCGTACGTGTGCGCAGTGAAGTACGGCTCAGAACAGCACTGTATGGTAAGTTGCAGGGACAGGACGGAAGTCTCAGGTAGGTATAGCTGATATGGCGTTCCTGCAACTTGCAGCAGCGACTGTGGAGGATAATCTTTCTGACTACTACTGTGCACTTCACCTCGAGAGGCGTAAGCAGCTCAGTGTAACTCTCCGCTGTCGTTTGTGTGCAGTTCGCTCGCTCAATCTGAATGTGACAACAGAAAGTCTGAACTTTCCTGCGTGTGAGAGAGATTAATGAATTTAATGCCCGCCCATGCAAGAGGAAGAGAGCTAACAGAGCTCCATACTTCAGTACAGTAGTCCTGGTTGGAGCACTAGCACTAGACTAGAGTACGTTCTCAGATGGGCGCTTCCTGGGGAGTTGTATGACCTAGAAAATGATTATGCTTGTCTTAAATGAAATGCATGCGACGTCCCACTGTACTGTGCCGTGCGCATCAGTGCTGTACGCTGGCACTACATTTGCACATCGAGTACGGAGAAGGGAGAAAAAAAATCCGCACAACTGTTTCCCAGCATTCACTCACATATTGTGCGCATAAGGGCGCTTTAACGGAGGCAAATTTGCACTCTGTTGACTTGCTTTTTCAAACAAGACATGATCTCGCTCCGGCAGGGGTCCCACCCAGCTCAATCCTTTGTTCGAGGACTCCAAATTCGACTGGAGAGAGGGAAAAACTGCTATTTTGTTCGAGGCTTAATTGCAGAGTCTCACGCGCCAGGACCTTTAATTTCGTCGCGAAAATTGGACGAATCAGCCTCAAGTCGCAAAATTAGCGCAAATCTAGCAGTATACGTGCATAATGTTTCTTTCTCTGTCTCACTGAGGGGCGCGCACGCGTGAGTGGAGCAACAACCGGGGCGAAAGCTCCTTTAGTAGCAAAAAAAATTTGCAAATCGTCTCTTTCCGTGACTTGAGCCAATATTCATGATGGGAACCGGCCCAGGGAAGCACAAAGACCTCGCGCAAATTTACTCCCTTCATCTTTCTCTTTGCCGCAGAATTTTTTACGACTTGTTGACATTTTTTGAAGGAAGTTGGTCCCCTATTGACGAGAAAGAAGTCATGCCAGAGTCATCTAAAACTAACTCGGTCTGGTCAACTTTTCCCTCGCTGCCGCGGGCTTTTGATTAATCCGGGAAAGTGGTCGGAAAAGAGACGACGACGACGACGACGTCAACTCATTTAAAGTTTGCCCTTTGAATAATGTGCGCTGATGTAGTCAAATACTATCAAGCTGAGGTCTGTGTACAAAGTACTCTATGGTATAACGTCAGCCGGTTATACACACACGCATGCGCGCGCGCGCCCACCGTGCCCAGCACGTTCCACTGCGTATGAAAGCAAATTGAGACTTCTGAAAGTCAGCCACGGAGAGATAAGTTCCCTGAAGTAAACTTTTTCCTACCATATATACTCACTCGTGTTTGTTGTCCGATATGCCAGTCGTCCTCGGAGGCCCTCGAAGCTACCACACATGTGTCAGAAGCAGGGGACTCCTGGGGACCACCTTTCTATGATAAAGGGTCCTGTACTGATCATAATAAGCTCTGGAATCATGTGATACTTTCACGTTTTGGAGGAGGCAGGAGGGGGGAAGTTACTTTTCTTTTTTGTTTTTCCCCAACCAAGTCTTCTCAGCCCAGTAACCTCAGTCGACAAAACATAAACTGGCTTGAACATAACTTTCCGCTCGGAATGAGTTTGTCAGATGTTGCAAACTCCCAGGACTGACCCACCCACTGGGGACGTTGATGTGGAGCGGTCCTCTCAGATGGGTGTTGTCACCTCAGCACAGATAACGCGCGAAAAGAAACACCGCCTGTTTGCTGAGTGATGCCGCCGACTGGGCCTAAGAATAGATGACGTCATCGGCGGGATCACCCCGAAGGACACCCACCGTTGCGCTGGGCCTGAATCTGTCGTATCCAAGGCCCAGCGTCCACTGATCAAACAAGGTAATGCCCTGGAAAGGCCTTCCGTCGTTGCCGTCAGCTTTTTACAGTAATGAGTACCCATTTTCTACTCTGATTCGCCTTTTCTGCTCTCTTTCGCTCTCCCTCCCTCTTTTTTATGTGCTCGTCGTCTTCGTGCCAGCCGGCGATATTTAAGAAATTGGGTCGCAGCAAGCAAGCAATATTCGGAAAGCCGAGAGAGCGAGAGAAGTTCCACTTTTTTGTGCTGTCCCCGACGTTTTTTGCGCCTGCAATATTCATGCAACAGAGCTCGTTTTTCTCCTCCGGCCTTGTTTTTTCCTCTCATAGCAGTAGTAGAATGCCTCCCATTTTTTATTTGTCACAGTTTCGGTAGCAATGACGATTTTATTACGCCCAGAATGTGAAAGCCTGGCAGCCTAATGATTTTCTCCCTCACTCACTCCCCCCTCTCTCGTATTTGGCTTTTTTTTGCACCGAGCTGGTTTTATTGTGTTGCTTTTTAGACCCTCTGTGAGAGAAAATTGTGTGAGCATGACCTTGGTGGGGCAGCACTGGTGCTGCCGGTAGATGGTGCACAGCAGCCACTGAGCATTATTATACCTATGCGTTGGGGGCGTTTGAGCCACGGCGTCGAATTGCTGTGAGCTGCCAGATGCACCACGATCTCGGTGTTGTTGCGCACTCATTTGGAAGACTTCATGCTGGTTCCAGTTATCACCTTTCCAAGACACATCAGCGAGCGGGGTGAAGTTGCGCTCAGCCTATTGCGCACAAGCATACACATCACACACAGGCGTGCCATCCGTGAGAGCCTCGGGAACACGAGCCGTCGATGATATGGGATCCTTGGCATGGATGCCTGACATGCTTAATGTTCCCTTTGAATCAAGGATGGCTGCTGCTGGGCTGCCTTTCCTGGCGGCCTGGTCGGCGGCCTGGTCGGCGGCCTGGTCGGCGGCCTGGTCGGCGGCCTGGTCGGCGGCCTGGCTGGCGGTCCGCCTACCGGCCCACGCCCGGTACCCCCTTTCCTGCTGGCTCTCCCACGTAGCAACCAACGGACAGGAAATGTGTTTGTGATGTATGCCCAGGGAGAAGAGGGAGTGAAGAGCGAAAGAATACACAGTCGGAAAAGGAAGGAAGTGAGGAAAGTATCCTCTTTCGCCTGGAGAATGGTACGGTGTATCGGATTGATCCTGCCGCCAAAAAAGGGGATAATACATGACTGGGTTCTCCTTTCTCTCGCCCAGTGAATAAGACAATGGTATCGCAGCCCCGGCAGCTGCATGAAGCAGATAGCCCGCATTGAAATGGGAGGTCACGTCGAAAGTCTGAAGGAAATGAGACACAGAGGAAAAGGAGTCAGAAAGTCCGAAGTGAATGAATGAATACTTGAGCAAAAGTCGGGCCAAGACATAAAATGACGAGTGCGTGCAGCAGGTGCGCTCTTGTTATTCCCTCCACCGAGAGGACTCATAAAGGTTCAAAAAAAAGTTCCCCCCCCCCCGGAAAAGACTCACAGGATTTACCCCAGCGGGAAGATTTGCTCTCGTCGAATTTACGAGGCATATTCATTCGCGTACATCCTTTCCAATTTCTGCGTGCGCCTCCCTCCTTTCTTCCCAGGAGTGAAATACGACACATCTCCTCGCTCATTTATTCGGGCTTTTCCTTTCCTCTCTCTTGTTGGGGACCCATTTTATCTGTCGTGCCGATTTTACTGCCGGCTAATCCTCGTAGTCGGTCCTATTTCATTTCCTCCGCCCCACCCTGTAGCTTGGGTACGCACACATTCACTCAGGAAATCTTTTCAATAATCATAAAATGCAAATATCCCTTGGTCGGGCTAGTCTTTTCTACTGCACGTAAGCGCATGTGTTGTATGCACACAGAGCTGAGTTTACTACGAAAGACCCTGTAGGTATAGCTTTCAACGGTCTCGTTGCGAGCTCTTAAATAAGAGTTCTGTGCGCAAAACTATCGAGGGAGCAAAAAGAAGGGGGGGGGGGGAAGGGAAGTCTCTCAGGGTTGCTGGAATCTTGTGTGGTACACAAGCGTACCACGTATATTGTATGTAACACCGCAGAATAGCCCTATGGAACCCGTAGGCAAATATGCCATCGGTGTCAGCATAAAAACCAATTTTTGAAAGGCTTCTCTATCTCCTGTAATAGGCTGTCAGTGCACAGTTAAGTGTATACGTAATAACACAGCGGGCTGGGGAAAGTAAATAGGAAGAGTGTTTTTACACCATACAATGCCCAATGTCAGTGGATGGTGCATTTACATTGCGGGCTTTGGAGACAACAGGGAGAGAAAGAGGAAGCGAAAAAAAAAGTCTTTATGCAAACGTCTCCTCTCCCACAAGCTGATGCGCGGACTGCTTAAAGAAGCATATCAAGGTACATTAACCACATTGTGATTTGCTACCAAGTAATGCTGTGCGCGCAATGAATAATGTGGGTGGCTATGTACGTACAGCACTGGGAGGATTGAGGTTTCTGTTTGCTGTGGGGAGAAAAGGAACGCTGCATCCTTCTTTTTGTGTCAACGCAGACACATTTTCGTAGATTAGAACGATCCCGAGGAATAATAATACCTGGTTCACGCAGACCTGTAGTGTGGTCTTAGGCCACTCGTGGGTTCTGCTCAAAAGCAGAGGAAAATCTGACAGCCACCTTAAAATCGTGTTGAAAGCGATGTTCCTTGAAAGTGACGGCGTCAAGTTGATGCTTTTCCCTTTGTTCATGCAAGCGCATTCACTTTTTAGGGAAAAGCATCAATAAGGCCGATGGGAGGAAGAGCACAGAGCTCTGGGGCATGCATACAGGGTTGTGAAGTAGCTGACGTCCCCCCTCACACGCATTGATGCGCAAAGATCTAGCTTTGTTGCCCACTCATGGGATTTCTTTTAGGGCTGCACCAGGGTAGAAGTCCAGTACTGAACGGTACTTAGCCGCCAGTACCTTGACGGCACCCGAACTGCGTCACTTGGTCCTGCCCACGCGCTGTCCAGAATGATTGGGGCTTGGCAGCGGCGTGCAGTGCAACTGCGCGCGTTCAGTGGCAACGCGCTCAGACTTGAACTGCTCAAAAAAAGTGATTTTGGGTAGCGCAGCCGGCGAGTCCGAGTACATAACAATGGCATGTACGAGTGTGTTAAGCTGCACACGCGCTCTCGCCCTCGCCCAAGGCCATTTGTCGCGTGTCAGGAGGACACAATAGGAACCTCTGGCTTTCTCCGCTGGTAACGTCACGCGTGGATGGAAATTTATTTGGTCGCCGTCGCACACTGACTGAAGAACGCTCGTCCGGATGACGATGATCGCCACTCTCCGCTTTCTTTCCCACATATTGTTGATGATACTGAAAATTCTCTTCTCCGAAAGCTTCATGGGAAACACGGACTCCAAAACGTTTACTGTCCATTCAATCTCCTGGCACCTCACCCATGACGGAGAATGTTTATTTTTACTGCACGAGACCTCGGTTTTTGGATTCCGACTAAGTCATAATAGGTGGAAGAAGGTAGCGGCATCCTATTTAGCCTCATCTCCCGAGCACTCGACGTCGTGCACGCTGGCACAGTCGCTGCTGAGGTGCAGGACGAAGGAGGCCACGCCGGGGGGGAGGGAAAGAGACAGAGCTATCTTAGTTTGGGAATATATCTTGTCACAGACGACGAATTTTACGGTCGCCATTCAATCACTGCCTCCCCCTTTTTCTTGCAATGAGGGCACGAGAGGGGACACATAAAAAGAGAGGAGAAGGGTCTTAAGCTGTGCATGTATACCTACGTTTCTGCTGTATTGTACGGGGTTCCCACTACGAATATGCTGGGGGTTATCTTATTTCGTTCTTGGGGAAAAAGGAGAAATAAAACTCCGCCGCCGCGTGTAATCAACCTAAAATAGGATCAGCATGGCAGGACCATAAAAGTTCATGACTTGTGTTGAGTCTGGTGTGCGGGCAAGCGCGTCGCCCAGCATTAGATTTGGTTCGTTAACGCTGATGTGATTTTTTGTCTCCGAGAGATACCCCAGCTATCTTTGGGGATCAAGACCTTCTTACCAGCTATGTGATTTACTCACCGTTATGTGCCTTTCAGGCTCCGAACATACTACGTATATATTGGGAGGACAAAAAATGGGTCTGCGCAAAAAAAGGCGGCTGAGCCGCTCTGCGTGTACATGCAGCATCGGACAGTCAAAACAGCAGTGAAGGAGGACCTGCCTTTGTAACTGCATCTGTTGGGGAAGAGCATTATTACCTTGAACTGGGCAGGGCAAAGAAAAATGTGGGGCCCTCTCTAAATTAGTGTCCAGGGAGAAAACTGAAAGGACAAAACACATTCCTGGGACAACAAGGACACGGAGCCCCGAGGTGCTTTGTCTCGTGCTACAAAGTCAACAATGCTACTTCCGAATTTTCATTTTTGGTCGTCTCACTACGTACAAAGGGGATCACCAGTGACAGTTGCCCGGAGAGAATTATAAACGGAATTCTGAAGACTCAAATTTATGGGGGGAGATGAGCTCAGCATCTGATGCCTTTGCACGAAGGCAGGCAAGGCCTCAACAAGGCCTGCGAGCTCATTGTATTTACGAGTCGGGTCAGCAGGCTTCAAAATATGACATCTCGTTCCGCGAGAGGCTGTGGAGACATTGTTCTTTGTTTACTCGAGTGCAAGACTCACCGGGTAGCAACTTTCAATAGTCCGTCTCTTGACTTACCCTCCGCTACATCAACGTACGTACCTTATGCTTTCTGTGCTGCGCATACAGTGCCCGTTTTCCTGTTCACACAGTGCCCGTTTTCCTGCATGCACTGTGCCCGTTTTCCGGGACTTACTGTGCCCATTTTCCTCCACATACTACGCCCATTTTGTTGCACATATTGTGCCTGACTACACTTCACGTACATCTCTCTTGAATACGGAGCACCAAATATTCTTCTGGGATCAATAAATTAGCATCTCTTCTCCTCGCTCCTGTCTGAAGTGTTTGCTTAACGGAGATTTGCTAGCGGCTCTTTCACGCCAAATTGTACTGTTTAGACGCATATTTGCAACACCTGTTCCTCTCTGAGAAACTGCTAGCTGCTGTCAACGTCTGGTTCTCTTTGTCACTATCGAGCAGATAACAGCACATACGTTCGTACTTTGTGCGAGCCTAATTGTGCCGTGCTCAAACGCATGCACAGGGGCTGTGCAGAGTGGGGAATGCAAAATGCGAATTCTACTCTTCTTAGCCAAAACAGCGCGCTTCTAGACTGCGCCTACAGAGGGCGATGGAGAACAGTGGCCAGCATGACTGACGTACCGGTATCCTGCTAGTCTGAGGACGCTTCCTCAGGGCCGGAAGTGTCCTCAGAATTGCGGGACACCCGGTACACGGCACAGTGCAGAAGAGCTGTACTTTTTCGCAGCCACATCAGTGCCGAGAGCCAGCCGCCGCCTGCCCTTTTTTTGGCCTTCGTTTGCACT
>JAAUXU010095224.1_pt1 | contig 40074 bp, 25 predicted proteins | sample 7278151 | NCBI WGS metagenome assembly JAAUXU01 (sample SAMN14350113, study PRJNA611818) | marine sediment metagenome | isolation source: surface marine sediment (1.8m) | place: French Polynesia: Moorea | collected 2018-08 | reverse complement strand
TCATGGGAGCATCCTGGCCCCCTGGCCCACCATTTCCAGGGTGAATCACTCACTAGGCCCTCTGGCTCCATGCACAAGCATGCAACAACCCCGTGTTCGGGTTGAGAGGTTGCTGGGTTCAGTGAAGCTGTAAACAGAGAGCGACAGGGTGACACACTTTGACATGTCAACAAAACTCGTCGGCGACAGTCGGGGCATCACGACCTCGACACCGATCTGGTCTGCTACGCCTGCCACTGGTGAGTGCGATCCTAATGCAGCAGAACGTGGCAGTCCAGATCGCGCAGCTGAACATGGTAACGTAGCAGTCCAGATCGTCCTCAGTGACGAATCTTGCAGTCCGAACGTAGCCATCCAGTTCAAACTGGGCAGTGGCGAATTCTGCAGTCCGAATCGCACTCAGAAGTAGCTCGTGATGCAGACCAGGTCGGTGTCGAGTTAGTGATGTCCCGACTGTCGTCGATGAGTTTCAACTACATGTCAATGACAACATGAGCAATCCAGCACCAAAATGGGCAGCCTTGACATTGAACCTCCGTACTCAAGATCGTGGCCAAGTATCATATCCATGCGTTTCACATCGAAATTCCCCCTCAACACGCTTCAGTACAGCGTATGAGGTGATGTCATGCTCGACGCAATTACTTACTTCAAGGACTGTATACCGCATATATTCTACAGGAGAGCACTGCAAGACAAACCTTACAAAAGTGGTATGCAATGGGAAAGACTTTTAAAGTTTGTGCAGATTAAATTACGTTACTTAGGTTAGGTTGCTCATCTTACTTTAGACGAGCCTATCATGTAGATAAGGTGATATTCCTTCAGTTAGGTCATGCTGCTTAAGCTGCAAGATGAGGCAAGAACTTCAAGGGTTGGCCTGCTTTGGTTAGGTTAAGTCAGTTAAGTTGTGACTTTACTATTGCTGAAGTATAAAGGTTCATGCACCACAGAAGATGCTTGTGAGGAGACTGTAACTGATTGCAATTTTGCTACTACGCGCTGCGCTGCACACAAAGAAACCGTAGCCACGCGCAATCCGAACGCGGGCGCACCCTGGAGCAACTCCTTGTGGAAGCTTCTGGGGGCTCTCCTTTCCTACCGTTGGTCAACGATGACAGTGGTCACTGAAGTGACGAAGATGTTGTCCTTCTGAGTGCAGATCATCCATGATCACGGCTCCGTCCAAAGAATCGTTATCCAGCATGATTTGGAGCTGCGCGACACTTCCAGATGGTCACAAAGAAAGTCAAATCGAATCATTTCAAGAAAGGAAAGACCTTTTTTCTAAGGAAAGTATCATCATCACTCAGGATGAAACGTGGCTTTGCTATTATGTACACCTAAGCTGAAAATTCAAACAGCACAATGACTTTCATCAGGCTCAGCACCTCTGAAAAAGGCTGAGACAAGAAAGAAGCTCATGGTGGAGACGACTTTCGGGAACAAGCTCAAGGACTGCCTGGAAAATCCCTACCAAGCATTTGCCAGTAGCAAGACGTTTTTAGGTTGAAATGTTCTTCATAACTCGAGCCGTTTTAACCAAGTTTCAGCTTAGCAGACTCCGTCACGCCCAGTATAGGGTGGCCCCAGGAGATTCGCAATTTTTCTTTTCCTACCTTCGAAATGAGTTGCAAATCACCTTTGTTCACCCTGTACACGCACCCCGAAGTACAGGGTGGCCTAAGGAGATCTGCAACTTTTGTTTTCCTCCTTGAAAATGACTTGCAAGTCTCCCTAGTCCACCCCGTACGTGAAGGAACATTTTTTTTCCTCACCTGTCCTCCATTTTATCCCGATCGGTGTCTTCGGCAACTTTCTCGAGATCCTCGTCGATGTCGTCACTTTCGACCTAAAAATGCAGACGTGGAAAGTTAATCCTTGGACAGAGAAGGAAGATCGTGATGACATCATTTCCTCGCCGTGATGCAGGCAGAGGAATGATTTCAATTGGACATCACTAACAATGGAAGAGCTCATCCTTTTTTTGCTTCTTCCTGCACAAACACGTAATGATGATGACTTAATGATTATTGACCTCTCTTTGAAAAGGGTGTCTTTCTTTCGTTTCTGTCTCCTCTAAAGAGAATAGAAATTTTGCAATGAGAATCAATCAGGGCGTGGACGCTGCACTTACGAAATAATGGGTCCTCCACGCCTTCCTCCCCACGCCCCCTCCCCACGCCTCCCCCCTCCCCCCTCCCCCCAAAAAATCTCCTGCAACCAACTTGAGGAAACGTTTGAACCCTTTAACTGGCGGAAGTCTTATCTTGAATTCTTCATGAGTTGCAATTTTTCCTTTGTTTCGCCCACATCGCAGAGTCCAATAAAGCAATTACTTTTTTTCTCCCACCTCCTCCTCCTTAAAAGCTCCGAGGGCTTCAACAGAATTCAGCACTGGAGGATGTCAGGCCTGAATTTTCATTGCAAAAAAGGCCCATGAACGGGGCATTGCAGCATCGCCAGCCAAGTCGATCCGATGCGGGTATCGCGATCATTCTGGGAGCATCTCGTGTTGGCCCAAACCAGAGTCAAGGCTCGATCCTTTAAGTGTGGAGTACCAGAGTTCACAGTCGGTCAGACCATTCTTTGCTGTCCACTCATGAAAATGAAAGACTTTGAAGGCTTTTACTCATTCCTGCCTTTCTGGTATATTTGGGCTGTTCTTTTGAAATGTTCTTTCAGTTTGCTCCATTGAGACAAACTACAGTATACAGTAGGTTAGTTCAAAAAATATTTTGGCCGTAACATTAAGATGCTACAAACACCTTTCTTTTCTTATCTATCGCATACTGTACGTAGTATGCATACGCAGTAACTTCTTTAACTTTTAAGTGTATGTAGCTCATACAGAAGTGGTTCACTCCTCCATGACGAGCCGAGAAGCTCCGTTAAAATTAAACTAATGTGAGCCTTTGCCTTACAATGTAGTCTACTACAATGTAGTCTAACTGTTATGTAGTGAACTCTTCAACAGAACATAAGTCTGATCCCAAAAGCGCGGTTTTTAATTGCGAAAGTATGCGAATAACGACAGTCCAGAACTTTCTGTTCATCGATGCACTCTCTATGTTCTGCACAAACGTACGCGCTCATGGGTAAAAGTTTTCTTCGCACGCACTGAGACTTTCCCAGCATTTCATTCCCTGTAATTTGGAGCTGTTTGAATAATAATGCGAATTGATTATCTGCAGTCCTACTTTATTCGCAGCGAATTGACAAAACGGAGGTCAGAATTTGAGGCACGGTTAAATAATTTCCAATCTTTAAGGTGATCGAAGAAGGCCAAAATAGTTTTATTTCGCGTGAAAGTTTCTCTCGCGCATACTCCATATTTGGGGGGTCCGACACTGCTTCGCTTTGCATGAAATCCCTGGAAAATGCTCATCCTTTAGGTGATGTCGACCACGTTCCACGCCTATTTAGTCAACTAGAGAACAGTCTGAATTCACTATCAGAAAGGCAAAACTAGCATTTGAGGCTTATTTTTCTTTCAAATTGTCTATTAGCTGAAGAAAATGGCAAAATACGACGCACCCGGGCTGAAGGCCAGGATCAGAAACTTAACTGTCGAAGAATGATGTTGTCTTAAGATTAAAGATCTGGGAGCTTCAGAAAGGTAAAACATTCCAAGTTTGTCCGAGGGGGATCTGAAAATGCCTTTTCTTATCGAGTGTCAAACTAAAGCAGACTTCAAAAAAGAAACTTAAAACCCTGCGTTTGCATGTTTTTCCTTCATTCTTAATTTCTACTTGCACAGAGACGCTCAGGATGGCGGAGGCTCCACAGAAATTTGCATGAAGATCATCATTGTTGACAATGGAAAAACCTAAGTGGATGGTACAAAATATTCTTCCCATTGAAATTCTTACGTGTGGAAAGAATTGCAGTCAACTACAGCTTGCTTGAACTTGGCCTCGTCACGTTTGCCCTGTTCTTGGTGACGTTGCCACATTACCGCGAAATCCCAATGAACAGACTCTCAGGCCTGGTCTGGAACTGCCCTCCAGTGCAGCCTTTTGTCTGCCGCAAAAATCTGGCACAGGTGAGGAGACTCAGAGCACTTTTGGTACGATACTAATGCCCAAATCAAGTCTGAGAGTGTCTGAAATCGCTTCAGAGGACTGATCCAGATGAATGAATGCCTTGGGCACTTGGCTGGAGCTAAGTTTTGGGCATGATCAGGCAGCTCCTTATAAAATTTAGCTCGCCAGCTTTCTCGAGTATTTGTGGAAGAATGATGGAAACTATGAAAACATGATTTAAAGTCTCTTGTCAAAGTCCGATTTTTCATTTAACGTCAACTATGTCTTCTTTTAACACCACCTTCCCCAGCATTCATAGCGTATAGAATAGTATATAGAACTAGCAGAGTAGAAATGAATATAAAAATCACTTACTCAGAGTCAATTTATCAGAGGTCCACCTGGTTCAGAGGTCAATTTATATTGGGGTCAATCTGTGCGAGGAGTCAACGTCCCTTAAGTTTGACACTTAAAAGAAAGACATTTTCAGATCCGCCCTCGACAATCTTGGAATGTTTTACCTTTCTGAAGCTCCCAGATCTTTAATCTTAAGACAACATCATTCTTCGACATTTAAGTTGCTGATTCTGGCCTTCCGCCCGGGCGTGATGAAAAGGAAAAAAAGGGACCACCCACATTTACCTGTGTCTCAGGTAAAGACCTAAAATCCCGCCCTCTACCGCAAGCCAAAATACTGATTTGCCTCATCACAGGCTGACGTAGACACTCACACGAACGCGCTCAGACAGACGTGAGCAAGTCCATGGAGACTCTGCTTCAATCAGTTTTCTCCTCCATTCCTGTCGGATGGATGCGCCCGTGCAAATATGCATGCAATCCTGTCCAGTTCTAGGTCGCCACTCCTCTCCGGGTTGAGTGAACGGGTCTCTTCTCCACTCCGGGAGGAGTGACCGGGCCTCTACTCAAAGCTCTTGGGCCGGAGCCTTTGGGGAGGAGTCAGAAACTAATTTTCTGCTGCCTTCGTTGCCCAAATTTACAGTGAGAGCAAAAAGGAAAAGAGAGGATGGATTTTTTTTTGCCAACGAAGCTTCCTTCGGAGCGGAAGAAATTCCGCTGGAATTCACTTTCTCAGCTTCTCAAGGGCTTCAACACACTTGACCTATTAAGATTCCTTAATACGCACGAGTGCACTAGGAAAAAGAGACTCTGTATGCAGTCGCATCGTGTCAGTCCTTGTGTTAGCTCATGGGAAGTACAGGGTGGCCACCGACTTGTTGTCACACCTGTTTTTTTAATGCGACACTCGATACTGACGTCACCAATGCATGGCACGAGCTGATCTTGTCTGGGGAAGCACTTAAGTTTTCGTCCCGAGGTTCGTCGAGCACGTGAAGAAGCATCAAATTGCAAACAGCGCTGGCCTCGACGGGGCCTCCACGACGGCCTCCAAAGGCCCTAAAGTGTACCCAGTTCGCTGAAACGCTTCCTGTCAAGAAAACACCCATGTTGTAGCAGCAAATGGGGCCTCAATGTGGCCTCAGTAATGGCCTATCGCACCTCCGGATCTTGAGGCCACCGATGGCTCTAAGAATGACACAAAGCTTTTGTCTGCAGTACAATCGAACTCCGATTGTAGGAAAAAAAAGAAATCCGCTGATAAAGTCAATTTTTCCCGGACAACCGAATTTTTACTTTGTATGAGACTCTGATTGAGTCAACCAGCAGCTTTTGTCGGTTGAGACTTGATGGCTTTTTTGTGCCCAGGAAGATCACAACTGGGGGGGGGGAATGCCAAAAAAATGCCAAACTCTACCAAGTGCAGACTCACCATCATAACTGGAAACAAGGTGAAAAAAAACTGTCTCTGTTTGCCGACACCAAGAAAGAGTCCGACAGTCCCGAACTCGGCTCAAGTCAACATTGCAAACGAGTCCAGGACTTGGTCAAGACTGAGTTGCTTGAGAACCACGACAACACTGATCCACCAGAGCAGTTTCTTAGAGCGAGACTTGGCCCATTCCACCCCCACCAAGTTTCATTGCGTGATACCCATTATATGGATGATATCAGCTTGGCTAAAAAAGTGAGAGGCCTTCTGGGCCTCCCCAAGTTGAATGAAAAACAGCACATTCATACTTTGAAAGACTTTTTTTTCTGAGCTTTACAGTACGGATGAGAAGAGAAAAGAGTTCAACCCTTCCATCCACCCAAAAAAAAGGTACCCCGAACATTACCGAAGCGGAGGGATCGTGGTGAAAGTTAAGGCACGCACGCGCACGCACACCCGCCGGCTGGCACGCACGCGCACGCGCACACGCACACAGATAAAGATTCGCTACATACGTCCTGTACACACAGCAGTGGCCCAATTTCAAGTCCTTGCATGACTCGGCCAGACAGAACCAGAAAATGAAGAGCATCTTGATGGATGGAAGCAGTGGAAAATTGTGACTGAAATTGCCACTTTTGTCGTGAGAGCTTTGAACAAAAGTCTGCTTATTCGCTGCGATGAAACAAAAATAAGTTGCTTGAAATTGTCCAAGAAAAAATAGGGTTGAACGAATTTTGGGCACCTCGGACTTTTAGGTAGAAGCGGAAAAAATGAGTGAATGTGAAGTTGATGAATCCCTTGTCTTGAATCGGCTGAAGATTTCATTCTGGAGTTTAAAATGAAAAATCAGAAAAAAGTGATAGAAAAGTAATAAAGTTGCGATGAAAGATGACTAAACTACAACGGAAGCAACTTTGGTCAAAATGCATCACCTAAAATTCCGAGGTCCATTAATGACATCCATCTTTTTTTTCCTTTCTTTCCAAGTTTCCTTTGAAGATGTACAATTTTCTCTTCATTGGTTTTTGGGGCTGGAAAAGTCTCGCAGGGCGTAATTGTAGGGAGTTCAACTCTTTCTTATAAAGCTCGGACAGTTTAGGCATCGATTTCATCGTGCTGAGGCTGTAGGGGGCGGCCACGACCAAGGCCGACATGGCCGACAGCACCGGGACCAACGGGAGGGAGAGAGGGAGGGAGGGAGAAGAGGAAAAAAGCGAAAGTCTGGTCTGCACTGAATTAATTTCTCGTGAAGCAACTGGGAGGGGTGAAATAAAGAAAATTCTGCCCCAGTTTCAAGGAGACTTCATGAGATAATGGTGGAAAAATCCCAATTCATCCCTCCTTCACGTATTTTCTTTCTTTTTTTTTTTTTAAAAAAAAGTTAGATTTGAAGGAAATGTGAGATCTTATGCAAAACCGAAATTTTAGTACCTGCTGCTTGTTCTGAATAAGCGGTTTTAAGTTTTGGCGGGGAAGGTGATTTTTGCGTGTTTTTCAATTTGGCTGAGGGAATGGGAAATACTTGATCATGTCCATCATTGACCCTGACTTTTGGCGGTCTTTTTCTTTGATGGGCTTTTGTAGCGCGAACATTTGCACCCAGCCAAAATAACTGCCCTTGTCGTCTTCCAACTGTGGATGACGATGATGGTGAGGGTTTTTTTGCTCAAAATTCCCTCTCCAGCATGAAGCTTGACGAGTGTTTGTTGTTCTGAAGCTTCCCAACCTTGTGGGGATCGAATGATCCCACTTTAACTGTGTGTGACGCCTTAAATCATTGCCCAACCAAGATTTACGATATCACAGGATAACCTGGAGGGAAATTTCGCTGATGTCACGCCGGACAGAGAAGAAGGTGCCTTAAATATTTCTTCTCCTTCATTTAGCCCACACAAGGCATCTTCGACCGTCTCTTTGTACGCGTGCGTGCGCGTGCGTGCGCGTGCGTGCGCGTGCGTGCGCATGCGTGCGCGTGCGTGCGCATGCGTGTCAGTGCTCAGCAATGAAAAGTAAAAGTGGTTGGACCACCCAGCAGCAGCAGCAGCAGCAGCAGCAGCAGAGCTTTGTTGTTCGCCAAATTGAAATGGCCAAACTGATTCATTGCTTCCTTATTTATGAGCCTAGCAAAAAAAGCCTAAGCCTTAAGGGTTGTTGCCTGTTCTTTTGGGCTGGCTGAGTTATGAGCAATGAAACACTCTGGGTGAAAGTTTCTCCAGGAGATTTGCTAATAGTGCGATGCTCCTGACTCACCTGGTGGTGTTGGACGACTCCAACTTGGACTCGGTCGACGCCTTCTTGGTGCACGGTGACTGCAGTCGTCACCGGGGAAGAATCCGCTGTTGCTCCCAGGTGCTGATCGGTGGGGCTGTAGAAGCCGGAGTCGACCAACCTGGACTCTGGGCAAGACGTCTTCTTCTTCTTCTGGTGGTGTCTCTCGTAGTACTCGAGCAATGCCTGCTTCTGGATTAGCTTCAGCGTGTTGTCGGTCACTCTCAAACGCTTGTCCGGGTCGAGGTAGGTGAAACTCTGCTGCTGCTGGTCTCTCTCGTCTCTGGCTTCCTCTGCTTCTTCTTGTTCTTCGTTGTGGTCCAGCCTCTCGAGGATGAAGCCGCGGTTCCTTAGGTTGGGCACTGACTTGGACTGCGGGACGAGGATCAACGACGAGTCTAAAGGGGGCATGGAACATTCCAGCTGCTGGTGCTGATACTGCCGCTGGCACGGCTGTCGGACTCTGGGCCTGTCGACCCCGGTCATACGAATAGAAGAGTAGGTCTGCAGTGGAAATCGCTTGAGGTCCCTGGGCCCGTCCCTGGGCTCCGGCGGCAGCGAGATGTATTCACTGACATTCTGATAAATCAGGTCTTCACTGTATCTGGGGCCGCCACTCGGCGGAGTCTCCTGCTTGGCCTGCTGCTCCTGGCCCATCCTCCAGACTGGATCTGCTACGTAGCAGTTGTTGGACGAAGCTGCTCTGGTACCTCCTTCCTGCGGGACAGCAGCCTCGGCGGCCGCGGAGGATGCCGTCGCCTGGTTGTAGCTGACGAATCTTCTGGCACTGTCACGGTGGTCTCCTGGCAATGCCCACACGTCCTTCTTCTTGTTGTCCTCGTGCAGGCTGTGCCTCTTCTGCTTCTGCGCAAAGTTGCTTCCCCGACTGCTCTTTCTCCTCGTGCTCCTCCGGGCCTCGTAGCTCTTGGCGTACTCCTCCAACTCGGTGGCCTTGTCTCCTCCAGGCGGTTCCACCAGCAGTGACGATGACATGTACGGCAAGCTGCTCTGCGGGGACGCCCTGATGAGCGACTGGAGCAGGGACTGAGGCCCCCGGGACACGGCCTGGCAAGTCCTCAGGGACTGCGGCTGCCTGGTCGAGTCTCCGGGCATCATCACGTGGGGTCCCAGGGACGCTTCGCCCCCGGGAGACACCCTGTTGTTGTGGAGCATCACATAGGCGGAAGACCTCAGGTGATCGGAGTAGGAGGGCCTTGCCCAAAGATGCGACGAGGAGGAACTCATCGGACCGACGGGAATTTCATGACCCTGCAAAGAAGAAAATAGTAGAAAACGTGACTTTCCTAATAAAACTGTCAAGAAAGTATCTTTTCTTTTTCTTTTCCTCCTCGACCTTGTTATTAACATGTCTCATAAGTAGGTAGAGGAGATGATGCGGGGTTTTTCTCTCGTCTTTCTAGCAAGAATCTACCTCGGGGTCACCGGTTCAAGCCTGCGGTTGCGGCAACTCTCTCTGAAACTTTCCTCCGGGGTCATTTCGAGCCCATCTTTGTCCCAACAAGCAGACAAAGCCGGAACAGAGGAGGCCTGGCAGGCCTGGCAGGCCTGCCAGGTCTCGGTGGGGCCCCTAACATGTAATTGCTGACACACAGAACAAAAATAGGAAGGAGAGGGCAAAAATATTTGTGGTTTGTGGGCGAAACCGCCTTTGTCTGTGGCCGCTTAAAGCTACAGGGTGGATACAGCTAAAAAGGCTTCACATGAGAAGTACAGCTTGATTTTCCTACTGAAAAAACGAGGCGAGAAAAGAGGGCAGAGAAAAATGAATGCCATTTATGTTCCGAGAGCGAAAGTTTTTCCTCCTTAAAAAAAAAAAAAGATTGAGTCTCTTCTATTCCTCGTTTGTATGCAAATTTGCATCTTTTCGCACGCAGAATTGCGTGGGTTTCGTGCACGCACGCACACGCTCACGAAGAAAAAGTGTGAAGGTGCAGCAAAATCGCTCGTTGACGACGTCTGCAAGAACGTGAGGCTGCACCCGGCCGGTTGTGACACGGAAGCGCCGGTCCACACCTTCCTGAACTTGATATTTATGGAAAATGTTGTCTCTCCCTCTCCAGGGTGTGGCTCAATTATCATCCTACTTTTGTGCCCTCAACCCCTCCAGCAGTCCTCACCTCCTCCTCATCCTACCTGTACTTACAGGTGTGCAAAAGTAATCAACTGATTCCGATCTCTTAAGAATGAGAGTGAGCGAAAAAAAGGGAGACCGGACTTGACAAAGGGTTGTTGGTGAACCCAAACAGATGCAGAATTGCGTGCAATCCTTCATAACGATAACTCAGACCCATTCACACGAAGCAAAATGGGGTGGACGACGACGAAGAAGAAAAAAACCCATTCCTTTGACGAAAAACCCCTTCTTTGTGCGAGCAAATTTCACTCGTTTTCGAGTCAGCCCCAAACCGTTGGAGGATCGAAAGTGTCCTCGGGGTGGCGAGAGGACCCGAGTCAGGTTTGCCACTGAGTCGGACTCGAGGTTGGCCTGACGACCGCAGCACTGGAGCAGGAAACAGTGCAAAAGAAGTAAAAGTCGATGTGTGAAAAATCATGCTTCTCATTAACCCTTTTTCTCCTCCCCCAAGAAAACGTGGCAATTTTTTTGCGATTATCGTCTGAGACAAAAGCTGAGTAGGTCAGGGTAGCTTTTCACGCCATCTCGTCTTCACACGCACAGACTTTTGTGGGAAGCACTGTCAGTTTTACCCCCTCCCCCCCTGCAGCCAAGGATACTACCAAGACGAGAAGGGGGTCAAAACTTTTTTTTTTTTGAAAGGCTTTCTTAATGAGACTGAGACGTATTTTTGTGCTGCGTCACCTTCGAGCTTTTGAGGACCATGAAGTTTACAAGTTCAATCGTGTCTGGCCGAGTGTGGCCTAATGATTCTTGCTCGCACAATTACCCCTCCATTCACCGTGATTTCCCATACTTTGCCTGGTGATTTCTGGGAGTTCCATCGACCTCATAAGGCAGAGAGAGAAGAATCCATCTTTGGAATGCCCCAGTTCAATGCTTTCCTGATGGGAGGGAGGGAATTGAAAAGGTTTTTCGCGACTTTGTCCGACCTGAATAATAAAGTCGCGAGTCTGACACTCTCCTGTCAAGCCCTGATTGGGGTTCACTGACCCTGGAGAGCGAGAACAAAAAGTTTGTCTAAACTTTGCTGCTTTTACACGTTCAAGGAGCGCTTTGGGTCCGATAATCGTGAGCAAGAAATCATAAATTAAATCGCCAGAGAGAAAATTGCTTCTTCTTTTTCTTCCTCTGTGTCTGAATGAGGAGCGAGAGCGAGAGCCAGGGAGTTGCCTACAGGGTGGCCAACAAGTTCTGGTGCACCTTTAACAGGGGCTGCGTGCAGAGACTTCTTGCAGGAGCGACGTACAGGGTGGACGGCGAGTTCTGCTCACTTCTCTTCTACAGGGTGAACCACCAGATCTGCCTCATCGGCTCTGTCTGACAAGACCTTTCGATAAAACGTTTGCATCCAACAGCATTCTGAACGCGTGGCACAACTTAAAGGCCACCTCCTTCCGTGGTGACGCCGTCGGACGCCGTCGACTTGTGCGGTGTCATCAGGTCACAAATCTGGTCACGAAATCCACATGTTGAACGGTTTGTTGAATCGTGTCGTCAAGCCACAGCCGTCACCCTGTTTTTTGACGTGCGCACGCGCACAGTGATTAACAAATGCAATGCGCATGCGCATGACCATCTAGGACCAAGATCGAGACTTTCATTTTTTCCACTGACCTTTTTGGATTCTTTTGTTTTCCTGGAGAAAGAAGAAAGGTGAATAAATTTTCGAGAGATCTCCTATTGAGATTTCCTGTAATCTTCACAGATCTTTTCGTCCAAAAAAAAAAAAAATCGGAGGTGCAGAGTCTTACAAGGTCTCTCTGTCCTCTTTGTCTGCTTGCTTTGCAGCTTCACGGAATAATCATATCATCGCCAAAGCTTGAAAAGAAAAGAAATGGCACACAGAGACTCCTAACTGTGAACGCTCACAATGTTCTCAGGTGACCTTAGCTGGTGAAGCAAAATCGAAGTATGAAGAGCCTTCTGGAGGCCATCATTGACGCCACGCCGAGGCCGAGGTTTGTTTTTCTTCTCTCAAAACAACGGTACAATGCTAGTATTTTCTTGGCAACATTGCCAAGTGTTTCACTTCATAAGCTCTAGAAGTCCTTAGGGTCTATCGCTGAGGCCGCATCGAGGCTTATTTCCCCATGAATCTTATTACAATGTTCTTATTTGCACAATGTTTTACTAGAGTTTCCCAAGATAAGGTATGGAGACCTAAGAAGCCACCATTGAAGCAGGCCATGCCAATGCCTACTACAACGCTGATGTGTTGTTCTTCTTGTACTTGACGACGTTGGGACGAAAAGTCTAAGATCTTCACTTCACAATGCATTTGTTTGAACGTGTGGAAAAAAAAAGATTTTATTCTGCATCCTCTACAGAGCCCAAATTGCACTCTGCTCAGATACTTCCAGCCACTTAATGAGTGAAAAAGCTTTGCGAATAAGCAAAGTGCTCGTGACTAAATTCTGCAAGTCTCTCTGGCGCGTGCCTGTGATTCAGGGAGAGTTCAACGCACGCAAAATCGAATTAGAAACATACGCGTATATAAAACGTGCAAAGTTATAGCAAAGCCCGTTCAACCCGCAGACTTTTACGCATAAAGCTCAGCCATAAAGCTTTATTGGCCCGTTATTTCAGTCCCCAGAAGGCCGAGCGGGCCGAGCAGGGCGGAACAGCCGGAGCAGCCGCAGCCGAGAAGGTAGACTTCAGACAGGCAGGCAGGCAGGCAGGCAGGCAAGCAGTCAAATGAAAAAGTTTGTTGTCAAGAAGCATCTCGGAATCTTTTTTGTTGGGCCTCAGGCCAGATTTTCTCCCTGACGAACTTTCATCCCAAGATTTCCGCCCACTTAATTGCACTGCTGATTGGTCTGGAAGTCCAATTGCTGCTCAATAACGTTTTTTTTCTCTCTCTCGCTCTCCTTCTGCTTGCTTTGTTTTGCCAGATTTTTCACAGCTCACCGGTTGGTTGGAAAGAGACTCCAACGTCGGGATGGGAAAAGGCCAGGCCCGAGCCATCACTCCAAGCTCGACGATACTGATAGACCGAGCTCTCCTTAACTCAAACTACCATAGATTTATTAAATGCAGACGCCAAAACCCCCATCTAAAGACTTTTAGCAGGATAGTGAAACAAGTTTTAGCAGAAATATTCAAGACATATTTCCAGAAACAAAGGAAAAGATCAGTTTTGGCCGACAGAGTCACTTCAGTTCCTAGCAAGCACAGAAACAGTTAGAGGTGACAACTTTGGCTGTGCCATTTTGTGCACAGATTGCACAAATTATGCCCTCCGCCAAATGTCTCTAAAGTGAGAAAACGAGCGCTCAGTGTGCCCAATTGCAGTGAGACTGTAGTTAAGAACATCAGCAGGACCCATTCCCAAAGGCAAGATTGCCTCTCCTCCCTGCTGCTCTTCATGCTCGTCCTTGGCAACCTCGATGGCGCTGTTCTTTCCCACAACCAGGGCCAACTTCTTAAAAAATCACACCTTTGCAGTTGAAAACATAAAAATTGCTTCCAGAAATGGTTATGTCGGGGCACAGAAAAAGGCACAATGTCTAAATTTCGCTTCTCCCCTCCCTCCAAAAAAGGTCGAACATATGCTTTTTTACTACGCAGCCTTAAAATCATATTTTTTAGTGTTTTCTTTGACATTTTTCCCCTCGCTCTGTAGTTATACGGAAGTAGACGAAACAGTCTCGTGGGTAAGAAACACTCGCACTTGTGTTGACGTAACTAATCTTGATTCTGTCATACATTTGCGTGCCGATGTCGTAAGTTGCCTGCCCGACCCGGCCCGACTCGGTCAACAGAAATACTGGCCCGTCACATCAGTGAGTCAAACTGCTTTGTTTATAACGTCTGGTTTGAATATTCATTTTGGGCCATCCATCCATCAAGTGTTGCTGTTGCCTATAATGAGACCATAAAGCTTGGGTGGTCTCGTTGGGGGGGGGGGGGGAGGATTTAAGTCAGATTCGTTACTGCTCATTTTTCGCTGTGTGAGAAGAGACATCTCTTTCTGCGCTCTCAGCAAAGTCTTTGAAACACTTAAAAAATGTGCTTTTTTCTGCAATAAAGTCGAGCTTTAACGATATCCTTGGTCATATAGCTAAATCGAGACTTTTTGCTAAATTGAGACCGTCTCTGCGGAGAAAAGTTCGTAAGCAGCAAACTTATCGGTTTTTTTCGGGTGTGCGTATAACTATATGTAGTCCCATTACATATATATAAGACTAGGACCAAAATTGGGACTCCACATGGACATGTAAAGTTTGTCTCTAGCTGTTACTTCAAGACTCGCAGTCATATGCACAAGGATGATAGCTCAACAACCTAAATTGCCTTACAAGCAAAGGGGCTCCAGTAAATGGAGATCTGCAGCGCAAAGGCTGTGGTATTGATGTATCAGTCACAGCCCTAAGTTGTGCTAAGTAAGCTGTTGACAACAACAGCTTATGAACTCCATAGACGGCTTCAGAGACGCTTTTCACCCTGCTGATGAATATGGAATGAATAAATGTTCTGTCCCCGCCGGTGTGAGTGTCAGCATTATAAATTCCTTCACAGACAAATGATGTCTGAGGCTGGTGTTTCGACATGAGCCACCTGTGACTGCTTTCCTGCCCTCTGCAAGCTGTCGACTTCAGGTCTTTTAGTGAGAATCCTCCAAGGGTCGCTCATTCCCACCTGGTGGACGCCAGGCCCAGCTCCTGGACCTTGGTTACCTGCATTAGTAATACCCGAGTCCTGGAGGCCTTCGACAGACAGTGGCCAATATGACACCTACCAGACACAGGAAAAAGTTATTGCTCACTCCTTAGCCAATCTCAACCAAGCCTTTTATGTGCCTTGATCATGTCCCCCCGGACACAGCAGTGCTGAGGCCTCCATAAGAGCAACAGCGAGTGGGAGCCGAGCTGCCTGATGATCACCATACAGGGTGAGGCTGGGTCAGATCATGGACACCTCATCCACATCTTTCGGGACGACTTTTCGTCCCGAAAGATGTGGATGAGGTGTCCATGATCTGACACGGAAACAACACAAAGGCTTCCACCAAGGCCACAATGACGGGTGTCACCACTGCTGGAGATGGCCACAGAGTGGCATCCTACTGGTTGTTCCCCACAGGCATTGCAGATCTTGGGTGTTGTCAAGTCTTGGCTGGACGTAGGTCCCTTATATGTACAATGAGTATTTCAGCTGTAGCAACGTCTGTGCGGCCTGGGGAGGCCCATGATTGAAGCCATCCTTTTTGAACGAAATGTTGTCCCATGAGTTTGTATATAGGCGGTTGTTCTGGGCCAAGTTGCTTCCCTCCCCGCCACACGGGAAGGTAGTTTTTGCCTATGCACATCATCAAGTGCAGGCTGAAGCATACAAGTGCTGCACTGTTTGGCATGCACCTCCACGAGTGCAATTGGACGTGCAGGCATAATTTGAGTCCTCCCTGTGCATGTGTGTGTGCAGTGTGGCCGAAGTGTATCCAGCATGACAGTGCATTAGCATATGCTTCATTCAACAGCTTATTCAGCTTATGATGTGCACCTTTGCCACACCTGACCTCTTTCATACTAAAGAGGAGGGAGGAAAAATGATCAAGCTGACAGGAATCTTGGGAATAACCAAAAACACTAGTGCTGGGGTCGAATCTGCTTCGACTCGAGTCAAACGCGACTCGAGACATATTTCGGCCCGACTCGATTCGTATTTCGCTCTTGGTGACTCACTCCAGCACCGAAAAACACTGTCCAGACTGAAGAAAAATATTTCTTTCTCCCTGCCAACAACACTTCTGCTGCTTGAGTTGGGGCCCATAATATTCCGATTTTCAACGGAAAATCAGCTGCCTTTGGGATGTTTTCAAAAATCTGTTAAATGGCCTTAAACAGCAGGGTGGGAAGAGAGAGAGAGAAAGGAAATCTGTCAAAGAGGTTGTTGTTGATGCATTTTTCCATGCTTCATATCCTTCAAAAGACTTCGAAAAATTATCGAGAGAAAGAAAAACACCCGGAATTTCGTGCTCTTGTGCCCAGAGTCACGAAGTGCCGCAGCCGGGGTTTCCGTCCTTGTCCGCAGAGTGCGGGGACCCAAAATCAATTATTCTTTTTGTCCAGTTCACCAAGGTTAATCTAGAGAACTCCACGTTAGAGAGATGTTTCTTGATGCAGGATTTTGAAGACTCCGAATCGTCATTGTGGACCACGACCTTGACAGTGGATTGTGAGAGTGTCGTAAAGGCCTCAAAATTGGCTGCCAAACCTAGGCTTGATGGAGCATGGGCTTGGACTTGATCACGTGCCCCCAGATCATAGTATCGAAGGTCGTGTATTCACTTGAGAGAGTCGTTGGTGTGCAGTCCTTGATATTGGCAGTCCAAGCTGGCCTCGAGGAGGCTGACCCTGGTGCGGAGCTTGACCTCTTCATCATGTGGATCCCCTTCTCCAAGACTGACTCTGGCGTCAAGAAGATGTCTTTTTTGTGCACCCATTTCAACAACCTGGAGGGGGGGCAAAGAACAAATGAGGCCTCATAAAGGTCTGGGTTTCCACCCAGAAGAAGAAAATGTTTCCCAAATAAGGAAGTCTAAACGTCCAACCACAAGTGCTTGAAGTGCATTTAACGAATGGTTTGGCTCGGAAAAACATCAGTGCGGTTGTGTCTGTCCAGTCTCCTCCATCCATTCAAACTTTGTGTGTGCAAAGTTTGATTTATCGTGCGAATCCATCCTTCCCCCTGTTATCAGCACCTCCGATCAGAGAAAGTCCGGGGATTATTGAGATGTCAAACGCCTCCAGATCCCTCCTTTTAGAGTGAAGTCTCTGATCTTAAGGAGGTCAGGACCACCTAGGGGACTTCACATTTGCGATGAGCAACAACAAGACTCTTTTTTTATGCTGAGCCATCAAACTCTTAGCACCTGCTTAGGCCAGAGAGAGAAAGAAAGAGAAGGGGGGGGGGAAGGGGGAAACCCACGCAGTCTTGAGACAAATGAACCTCCAAACTAACGGATCGAGTTTCAGTTGCTTAGAGCAGAGGTTGCTGAACTTTCTTAAGGGAATCCAATCATGTTTTCTGCTCTCAGACGATTTTCAAAGGTCTTTTTTTTGTTTCACAATGCAACAATAGCCGATTAGGGAGGAAAACGGTTGCGCCTCTTAAGGCAGTTGAATTCTCATCACATTTGCCTCTAATGTCCGGCTCACACGAGACTATTTTTTTGTTCTGCTGCCATTTATCAAGGAGCTTCAGCATTTGGATTTAGAACTAAAACTTTCCTGACGTGTTTAGTTTCAATAGGAAATGATGATACTTTCAGCTACCTTATAAAAGAGGAAAGTCACCTGAGAATCATGTACTCCAACTATCAAAGACGCCCAGCAGGTGGATTTGAAACGAAAGTCTCCTTAAAATCCTACATCTTTAGTTGAAATCTAAAGGTGACACAGTGGATTCTCCATCGGATCGATCTGAATAAACTCTTCACTTTTTTGACCGAATTCATGTTTACGAATTCTCTTTCGCTATTCTAATGATAATGGTCGATCCAGCAATATAGATGTTCAACAGTCACTGAATCCAGAGGCCACTGACTATTTTTTTTTAATGAAGTTTCACCTCAAACTTACCAAAAATAACCCCCACACAAGAAAAGTTGACTTTCAACTACGGCATGAGTGAGCCTCGGTATACGGATTTGCAACTCAAACTGACCCATTTGGCTGCAAGTTAACATCTGCATTTGCAGCATCACTTTTTCACTTTCACAGTAGAACGCTGAGCTGGCGCTCTAGAATTTTTTTTTCAGCCAGCGTCACTCTCAGCTCCTTCCTCCGTGTGTGACCTTGTCTCAACGCGCCGATAAAAATCAGTGTGTGCTTTATGGGTCTGGAAAAACTGACCTTTATGGGCGAGCTTTATGCTGCTCAGACTCGGAGTCTTGGCAGTCCCGATTAAGAAATCCGCGGCAAATTTCCCCTGCCCTACCTGTGACGACGGAAGAGAAACAAAAATTCCTGCGGAGACAGTCTCAATTTTTCTTTGTTCCCTTCTGTCATCAGGAGGAGGAGATTTGAACGCATTCTTTGGCGTTTTCACCGCTTTGGCGCTTAAGCTTCTTCCCCAAGGAGCTTTGTAGTACACACAGGAACGGTGTACAGGGTGGCCAACAAGTTCCGTGACACGCTCAAAGGCAATTTTACCACAAACATGGTGTTTCTACACTCAGGGGCGAACACCTACACTCAGGAGTGGCACACTACAGGGTGGCCCGTCAAGCCCTGTTCATCCGATGTAGCAACGGCAACACCTTCATTGCTCAGCATGCACGCACCTCGGGCAAGTGTGTGAAGTCCTCCTCCGTGGTGCTGAAGTTGGAAGCCGAGCAGGGGGTCTCCCACCGCAATCTGGAGTGAGACGTCCGGGCCCAAGAACGTCATTTTCAACTTACAAAAGTTGTTGGCCACCCTGTAGAGGGCCTGCGGGGCCCAACGTGTTGTGCTTACACACACACACACACACAACTTTACCTCAGAGCAACAATTAAGGGGCGAGAGAGGACGAAATTATTTGGGAAAAGTGGTGCAATAAACCGACAACGCGCGCGTGTGCAGCACACGCGCACTCTTTATTTTTCCCCAGAAAAAAAGTCTTTTTTTTTCCTCCCCTTTATTTAGAGCAATTTTGCCTGGAGCAGGAAGAAGAAGTGGAAAAGTCTTGGCTGTTGCTGCTGCCTTTTTACACGCTCGTGTGACAGAGTTTACTGTACTTTTAGCTGTCGATTTCCGTGAATCCAGAGGTTGGCTTTAAGAGTAAATTCTCGTGAGAAGAAATGAATGAGTTCAATTTCTTTGTTCGTTTTTCCGCCAACAGCCATGAAATCGAGCCGCAAAACGAAGCTTGTAAAAAGTGACTTTGCAAACCGACTTTGCTCCCTCGACCAGACAAAGATCAAAGCTCTATGACACCCTCGACTGTCAGAGCGAGTGAGGAGTCAACGCCCTCGGAGTCATCGCGGAGTGAAAGAATTTCATCCAAAAGTCAAGTCGTCAAAATGCAGTAACAGCAGACGTGAAAGAGAAAGGCGGGAATAAAAAATAAAAATAAAATAAAAAACAGCCGTCACGACAGTCACAGGAGGGAGGAGGTTGAGCCCGGAGAGGATGCTCCTCTTGCTGTGCGCGCACTTGCACGTGTGGGTGCACTGACGTACAGTGTGTCGACGTACACACGCGTGTACATGTGCACTCATACATATGTGCGTGCCTGCATGCAGGGTGGGTGCGATATAATGTCCTGAATAAAAGGGTTACGGCGCTTTGTCCATTTAAATATCCGGCCTTTTTATGGCTTGACTGCCTCCCTCTCGTCACTTCAAGCAAAATATAATAAAACAGCAAGCTTCCACCTCCTGAGTCTGCTGAATTGTAAACATTTAAAGGAGACCAGTCGCAATTTGGTGGATCTGCTCGTCATCTCTCAGAAGTGAAACACTTCCAAGTGATGATGGCAGCATTGACACAGGAAAAGTACAGTTAGACGAGACTGATCAGATTGTTCTTGTTGACGTTGATCACGCCACAGCAACCACGCGTGATGGAACGAAGGTGGAAAACCATTCTGCACCCACCCTCTACGTATATGTGTGTACTTTCATATGTGCACCCACATGTGTGTGTTACACATGTGGGTGAACGTTGAACGCCAGTGGGTGTGAGTACTTTCATGCGTACATGTGTGCTCTTCCAGGGTTGCCATTTAGCTTTCCGGATCGAAGTTACGCGACGTTTCTTGAGGCAGTTGCTGGCAGTTTTTGCAGACACTCCTTTCCTATCATTGGGTTACATGCATCCTCTGTTAACTTGCCTCATGTCGAAGCACTTCGCTACCTCGCTGTCCAGCTTCTCAGCGATGGCAAAGCCACATCTGTGTGGCTGTTGATGCAGCCGAAAACCACTTGTGCCACGTTGTTCAGGAAGAAGGCGGCCATTTTGAATGCAACTCTATGTAATGCCTGCCTTGTGTGCACTGATACACACTTCACACAAAGTCTCACTCAATGACTGCACCTGGACTTGGGGTTAACTTTGTGATCTCGCCAACTTTGTAGCAATCCCGTACGTGCGTGAGTGTGTGTGTGTCTACGTGTACGGGTGTACTTGCACACGTGGGTGGAAGATGTGCTTGTGAGTGTACATGCGTGTGTGTGCGTCTGCGTACATGTGTAAGTGTGTGTACTGACAAGGGTGTGCGCTAACGTTCGTGTGTACGTATATGTGTGTGTGTGTGCAGCAATAGCGGAGAGGTAAATTTTCAGCGGCACCGTTGACTTCTTGACCCCAGGAACGCTCGCCCATAAAAAAGTTCACATGCACACGCACACTTCTTCCCCCCCCCTTTTTTCCCCTTCTTCCTCTCATTCTTCCCAACCAGGGCCTTGACTGCATCGTCCGCCCCGATTTTTCCTCCTCTTGATAACTCATCGATCAAGTAATTAGTCTACCTGTCTGTTCTGTCCTACCTGAAAGTCCACTTCTTCTGGTCAGGGGAGGCGTGCCGAAAAGGCGGGTCAGGAGGCGTGCCGGGAGTGGTCCCTCCGGACCGCCCCCCTCCTCCTCCCCAAAGGAGTAGGCAGCAGGGAGAGATGGATTTTTAGGCGTACAATTTTGGCATTCACTTCACCGTTGCCCAGGAGCTAGTTTATAAGCCGCACAAAGTGAATTGGGCAGAGCTGTTGTTGATCGTTTGTCTCTTCTCCCTCGTTGGACGAAGGAGGAAAGATTCTTGGAGTCTCCTCCGAAGGCTCCACCAACGGTTTTTCTGACCCTGGCACCAGTCGAGAGACAGAGAGAGAAAAAACCAGGAATTTGTCTTCACAATTCTGTTGATATCTTCATCTTCTTCAGATTTTTTCAGCCCTCGAAGGGTTGTTATCGTGGACGCCCCAAAAACTTGTCTCCGACTGCGGGAACTTCCGCAAAAGGAAACGAGCAGGCCTACTTGTGGGCCTCTTTTTTTCTCCCAGGCCTCCCTGCAGTATGTGTGGAAACTTCGTTAAGTCCTTTTCTTTTTCCCTTCCAAGCGTTGCTGACCGAGAATTGCACCAATGTGAGCGATTTGCTGCAAATATCTCTGACACAGGAGGTTCTGCTGCAAGATCCAGGTGTGTTTTTGCACTAAATCCACGCGAAATCGTCTCTTTTTCCCTCAATGACAGAGGAAAAACCCTGGGAAATCCGCAGAGATTCGTGATCCGCCACGTATTCGCTCCTCCGCGACCCAGTCACGACTGAGAAGAAGAAGAAGAGGAAAAGATCTTTTCTTCCGTGGGTTGAGGAGGAGGAGGAGGGCGAGGCTGAATTTGTCCGACAGTATAAAAATGCAACGAATTCAGCCCTCAACTTGGGAGGCCAGAGTGGCAACTAATTGCATTTTCACCACAATCTGGGACCTGGAATCATAATACTATGGATTTGCGAAAAAAAAAACTTTGCCCAAAGTGTGACATTTTGCACTTCAACATGTGCCCTAAGAATTGTACCAGGATGCAGTCCATCAATGAGTTCAAGTCCTTAAGAGGTTACCCAACAGTTAATAACACTTTAATCTAAAAACATATTGCTATATTTAGCCTTCCTTTTCTCAGCATGTGGATTTGCAACTAAGGAGTGTGACACATTTTGCTGCAACTCCATTTTACCCCGCTCATTCTTTGTTCACTGATATGTTTATCAGACATAATTTCTCAGTGAGCCAAAGTCCATGGACTTGCAATTAACCCAAAACGGAACATTCTGAGTGACACGTATATCAATGACCTCAAGAAACAGCTCAACTACTGAATTGGCCCCCATTTCTCAATGGTCAGCTAATGTCTCACCTAAGATGTGTGACCTAAAAACATTAGTGATGAAGAAAAGAACTTCTGAGACATTCAGCCCTTCCCAGATCTACCTCGAGGGAAAGGAAGAATAAGCTGCTGCTGGTGCTGCTGGTGCTGCTGGTGCTGCCAAGGCAAAGAGGAGATAGGGAGGGCCTTCGGAGAAGAAGAAGAAGAAGAAGCAGAAGTCGAAGACGAAGCAGAAGTAGAAGAAGAAGCAGAAGAAGAAGCAGAAGATGAAGGAAGAGAAAATGGGCAAACGTATGCACGCGTGCAGGCACTCACACAGGTACATTACGAGTTTGGAATCAGACTTGAGGAGGAAGTCATAGCAAAATCCAGGGGCCTTTTCTCTCTCTCTCTCTCTCTCTCTCTCTCTCTCCACTGCTGTCATTGCTCTGTGTGTGCTTGAGCGTGTGCGCGTGCGTGCGCGCGTGCGTTCGTGAGGGGAAACAGTCAATCAAGCCACACACACGCGCACACACACACACAGAGGAAAGTGCAAAGAATAAACTTTTCGGCTAGAAAATGCGTGCAAATCTTGGTTGGCAAAAATAAGAAGTGTTGTTCTACTCCTCTCCAAGGCCTTCTAAGGCAGTCGAGTCTATGCAAGAAAAAAATGCTAGAAAAATTGCAATTTCCGCGAATTTGCACGCGTTGAAATCACCGAGTCTCCTTCTTCTTATCTAGGTCGAAATCTTCTCTGTGCGTGTGCGCGCTTTAAAGAGGCAACAACACCGATCCAGGCCTCAAAGTCTTCATGGTTCTTCTCCAAATCGTCAGCCAGTCCGGAGTCCTCTGCATACAATTCTCTCTCTCAGCGGGGGGAGGAGAGATAAAAAAACCCTGCAAATATCGCATAACTCGCGGAATTCCGCAGTCACAAAATGGCCGCGGACAAAAAAATCCAGTTTTTTAATTTTCTTTTCTTTTCTTTTTTTTTTTTTTAGTTGACAGCTGCATTCCGAAGGGTCATGAGGCTCAATATTTTCAACGCAAAATTTTGAGCGGCCATCAATCCTCTTCTGATGAGGGAGGAGGGAGAAAACTTGATTGAAAAATCTAGAAAATGTCCCACAGAGTTTTCCCTCATCCATTATTGTACTCAATCTTCACCCAGGCAAAAAGTCCTAGACCACTTTCGGGGCCACAAAAATCTTGCTGTAAAGCACACGCGAGGCTGCGAACGCGAGTTTTTTTTGCACAAATCCTGCAAATAAGGGCTTTTTGGGCAAACTTTCTCTGCGGCAGGATCAAACTGTGCCTGGACCACCAAGGTGTGCCTGCGTGCCTGCGTGACTGCGCGCGTGCGTGCGTGCGTGCGCCAAAGATGAAAAAAGTCCTGACCCAACCCCTCCTTCTTCAGGCCCATTTGCACTGTTCGTGTCTGCGGAGATTAAAATTCAGAAATGTCGTACCGAAAATTTTGAAAGGTCCCTTTGGGTCCTGTCCAGAAATGAATGATCCAGACTGAAACAACATGTTGAAAGTCCATTGATTTTTTTTGTCCCTCCTGGACAACAAAAACAAGACCATAGGTGAATGTCAAAGTTGGGAAAAGATATCTTGAATTAATGTATCAATCAGTAATATTCTCTTCGATATCTAACGGTTCCTCTTCGTCTCCTTCTCGATCTTGGAGCAGCAGCGGTTGGTTGAACGTTGTTGGCGGAGGAGGTTGGAAAGACATGGTCTGTGCCAGCGCCAGCGCCGGCGGAGGCGGCGGAGGTGCAGGTGCAGGTCCAGGTGGCGGAGGTGGAGGCGGCGGCACGGCGAAAAACGGCGCGTAGAATTGGGCGGCGGCCGCGGCCGCCGCCGCGATGGGGATCGGCGGCGTAGGTGGCAGCAGCCCCTGTCGCTGCGCCAGCTTGAGTCTCGCCGCCATCTGCTTCTTCCACTTCGTCCTTCGGTTCTGGAACCAGGTCTTGATCTGCACCTCGGTCAGGTTTAGGCACTTGGAGAGCTCCAGACGCTTCGACACCGACAGGTACTTGTCCAGCTAAGATAGACATGAAGGAGATAATGAAACATGTCCAAGATCGCGTTCGCAGCCAACAAAGAAAATGGTGAGAACCCATAACAGCAGCAGCAGCAGCAGTAGCCGCCGCCGCCGCCGCCGCAGCAGCAGCAGCAACAACAACAACAACAGCGGTGGCGGAAGCAACGGGGGCAACGTCGTTGACGACAGCATTGGGGAGGCACTTGGCCAGATTCACACAGTCAAGACCGTCCATGCAAGACAAATCGTTCGATCACGTGTTGTCCGCACAATACAGGGTGGACAGTGATGATTTGCAACTTAATTTGAAGGTGGAGAGCACCACATCTTCTCAGTCCACCCTGTCTAGACACAGGAATGCAGGATGGACAACGATAGATTTTAAACTTGGAAAAGAACTTTGCAAATCCACCCTGTACGCAGGAATACAGGGTGGTGGACAAAGGTAACTTTCAAAGGTAGAAAGCTTCGTGGTCCAAGGTACATCCATGCTGACGGCCGTGCTGGACGCACCAGTGGCTGCTGTTGTTGTTGCTGTTGCTGTTGTGAATAAAAACGAGGCAGTACCTTGAACTCATTCTCCAACCTCTCGAGCTGCTTTGCGCTGTACGCCTGTCGGGGCTTCCGGTCGATCCCGGGCTTCCTCGCACGCCGACCCGACGGCTTCGGCGCTGAAGAAGAGGAAGAAGGAAAAGGATATAAAAGTTTGAAAAAATCGCCAGTTTTTTTACTTCCCAGACACGAAAGTCCTAAAAATTGCAGACAGAAATTCAAGCTTTAAAGCGATAATTGAAATCCTGCTTTTGCCGTCTTTGTTTGTCCTGTCCATAATGGGTTCTTCACTAACCAGAGCCGAGGTGTGAATTGGCCATCATCATAAAAAGGGGATCTCTAAAGTCAGATTTGAAAAAAATAAAAGTAAAATATGAACGTCCCAAGTAAAGTCAGACTTTGCAGCAAACGTTTTGGAGGGAAGAACATTTCTTCAGGATGGGGGCAAAAAAAAAGATGAATGAGAGAAGCAGAAGAAGAGTTATTTATATCCATTCATGAGTCAAGTGCTAATTTCGTCGTGCAAATTGGCCGATCAAACAGTTGCGACTCCACGGAAAAATTAAACACGTTCCACTTTATCACGGGAGGGTCAATTTCATTGGTGGAGACAAACGTTGCCTGAAGATCAATCCGATGTCACAGCCCTAGTTTGGTATCGAGTCTGGCCTCAGTCATTGCAGTGTTGGCACTTTTGGTCACTGTTCCTGGCAGTCCAAAGCTGTCTCGTGGCTGGGCTGGATGGAACGCTTAGTTGTACCGATCTTTATCATAGGTTATTCAATTCGTTATTAGAAGGTGGAAAGAAAGTTCTTCTTGGCCACAGACAGCTTCTGTAGCCGCACTGACTGCTGCAGTGCGCTGTGTACTGACCCCAGTGGCAGCTCAGGGGATGTGAAGACTTCAGTTAGAGTTGTTAGACGAGCAGTCTACGGCAAAGAGACGAATTGTTCCATCGCTACTTCACCTTATATGAATGATATGTGTACTTGATATGTGATCATTCCCGAATTAGGTAAGTTTCAAGATCATTTTGGCAACAACATGTGAAAATTTCGGGAAAAAACATGTCGTTTTGGCGAAAGGAGGCAAAAATTATGCGAAGCACAATTAAAGTGGACTTTTCCGCTCTCCACTAATGATCCATAATGACGTAATCTATTGCATGGCATCGACCTTTTCGAACCAAAGGGCGCTGTCAAGTGGCGTGAGAGACAGCACCGCCACTACGCAGTGCCCCTGACCACGACAGTCCCTGCCCCGCGGACGCCCCGTGGCACACGCAATACAACTTTTCACCTTGCAATCCGAAGAAGATGCTGGAGTTCCTGGTGGCCAGCCACTGCGAGTACAACAACTGCTGCTGCTGCTGCTGCTGAATCATCAAGGAGGACGAAGGCATCAAAGTCTGCTGGATCTGCAAGTTGTCCGCGGACATGGGGGTGGGCCTCTTCACCTCGGGCTTCTTCTTGCTGTCGCCCCCCAGCAGGTGATCGATGGAGAAGACCCTGACGGGGCCGCCACCGCCGCCACCGCCACCACCACCGCCGCCACCGCTGCTGCTGCTGCTGCTGTCGTTGTTGCTGCTCATCTCCTCCTCCTCCTCCTCCATGGCTCTTGGGAACTGAATGCCCAAAAAATCTCAGCCAAAAGGTGTTGGAGCAAAGGTGGGAGCAGGCTGAATAAGGCAGAAAAACTCGGCATCCGCGGATTCAACTACCACTACAGTTCATGTATGAAGAAGGCAGAGATGAGTCGGTTTTGTTCAGAAGGCGCGCGCTTAGGTAAACCTTTGCTCTCTCAGATTTGTCGGGCCATTAGCGCCCCTTTCCTTCTCTCGTCCAGCTCTTTCCCATATTTCCACACACGCACACACATTAAAGGGTGTGAGAAGAGGGAATTAGAAGTATTTGCATGGTACAAAAAGCACCAGTTGACTTGGTTTTGGCGGGAAAAAAGTGGGGTGGGGCAGGAGAAAACAAAGTCCCTCGACCCTGATTTTTATTAGCCTTCCTCATTAGGCCTAGCAGGACGGGGCCTGTATTGACAGCTGACGAGACACATTGGTGATTGTTCCACCTGGAGACGGACAAGAATGAACGTCAGATTTTGCGTCCAGGGTCCTGATGTGGCGAATTTGCCAGTGTATTTGCCCCTTTAAAGACAAAAGCTCGTTTTGTGTGGTGAAAGCAACAACAGGTGAGGCTGAGGGATGAAATTCCCACAAACCTTTTTCCACAGGATTCAGCAAAAGACCGTTTATCTTCTCCTTTTGATAGACGATCTTTCTCTCTCTCACTCTCTCTCATGGGATTTGAAAGCCTCATACTGAGCAAGTGTGTGCGTAGATCAGGAGAATAACTCGGATTTTTGTTCTACTTGGGGCTGTGAAATCGGTTTTGGGGGGACCGCACAACTTTCCTGTTCGACCTTTCCATGTGGGTATGTAGACAGATGTTTTGAGGCATCTTCAGACCCCCCGCCTCAAGGTGGGGAGGAGGTTTCTGGCGTCCCTCGACCATTCTGCCACGTTACAACCGGTATGGTATATCGGGAAATCGGAAAAAGCATCTTCTCCTTAATGCTCTTTCTAATGTGCAAACTCCCTGAATGGCTTTTTCCTGCCCCTTCCTGGGGCTAGGGATGGGTCTGCCACGCATCCGGCGCCGCAGACCAGGCTGCTGAGGCTGATGGGGGCATCAGCGTGGTCTCTGCACACATCGACGCTTGGGCAATGCAACGATTTGCCTGTCCTCACCCGTTCCGTAGGAAAGTCCTTAGGAAAGCTCTTCCCATCTCTAAAGGTGAACAAATCTTTCCTCATCTTGGTACAATCACTGCTGCTACTTTCTGCAGGTGTGAGGAGCCCATTAGGGAGTGCCTCTTCTTCTTCTCAGGTGAGAAAGCATTTTGTGCTAAATGGCCATCCTCATGAGAAGAGAGAGGATGCGTGGGAACAAAAACACCTGAGGAGGGGAAGCCTTAAGAGTCTGGACCACAGTGCGGAATAGGCAAGAAAATTTGTGTGGGTATAACCAATTAGGTGGTGCAAGATGTTTGCAGCCTCCCTTGCTGGGCTGCACTAGATTTAGTGCGATTTTCAAAGCCCAGGGAGGAGGAGACACGCAAGGCAAGCGTGGCTCAGACGCTGGCCAAGTTGGAGGGCGGGGACGGGGTCCAGGAGACCAGGAGCCAGCTGCAAAGTGCGGTTCGAGCAACACAAGTTTCCAGGAGCAACAGCACTTATGGAGTTCCATCTGTTCGTTCTCCCTTCACCCATGTTGAAATGGGTGCAAAAAAGACGTCTTCGTAACTCCTGAGTCAATCGTAGAGAGGGGGGAGGGTTAAAGAGGATCCTGACACCCTGTCCGGTCTGGCTGAGGGGGTCAAGCACAACACCAGGGTCAACCCCGTCGAGGCTAGATTTGGCTGCCAAGTTGAAGACTTTGCATAAGGACACTTTCGAATCTAACATAACTCTCTACACAGACTTCCATGGGTTGATCTGTGAACATACAGTCAAGTTCAAGCCCATGTGGTCTAGGTCTGGCTGCCAATGTCAAGAACTTCACTCATTAAGAATGAATCTCTAAAGTGTAGGATGAAGTTCCACGGGTTCACTTGTGATGACGTCTGACGCACCCCCAGTGTCAAGGCCAGTATGGCTGCCAACAACAACCATTTTGCGAACCTTAGAGTAGCTAAGAGTGATAAATATTGCATGTCGTTCCATAGGTTGATGTGGGTAAAGTCGAAAATTTGAGTGCGTCATTCCCTCACCAGTTTTGTGCTTTCACTCACATTTTGCAATCTTTGATGCTTTGAATGACAACTTGCCAACGTCCTCCCCGAAGAATGATCTTCATAGTGAATGAGAGTGAACTTGGCTTGCGATCTCAGCTTCGCACTTCTTCGCCCACATTTGGCACTAAAACTGCCATTCCATGCGATTAGTCTTTCAATTCATAGTGCTTGGTTCTGTTTTGGGAAAAAATCGGTTTCGCCAAGGTTTTTGCAGTCACCAACGACTTTCCAAAATGCAGATTCAACTGCACAGGGTACTCACGTGCTAATGACAAAAGGATCTCTCAACACTTAAGCTAGAGCTACCATCTTGAAGCACATTGTTCACTAATCTTTGATATTAATATCACGCTTCAATACCCAATGCAATATGCATTATCTAATAACAATTATACACAAGAGGAACCAGGAGTAACAGGAAGAGCGAGACGGAGAAGAAGATTAGATGGGGAGGGGGGAAGAGGAACAAGAGCGTGACGAACCCGAAGAGGAAAGAAATTTGTTTTGGTCAGACAAATCTAAATTATTATGGTGATGAGTGCTTCTAGAAAATTAACCTCTATAGTAAGACTGTGGTCAGAGAGAAAATTTCTAGTGAATAGCCTCGTTTAAATAGTTTATATGATTTTCTACCAGGTTCAGAAAGTTCTGATTGCTGAAATGATTAACTTATTGCAAACCGTTTCGACATTTGCATGGGAGCACCCTGTATGTCCGTATATCTCAGTGCTGATTCACTGAGATACTCACTGAGACATTCACTGTATAAATGAGAAAGTAGTCATTTTCAGCTTGAACAGATTATCACATGTGATTTCAATATTGGAGTCAACTCCTGTCACGCCCATCACGATTGGCCCTCCTCCCAGATCTGCCTGTAATCGTAGTCCACGTCCAATCGACTCTTGTCCTTCTCCGTCAGGAATTGCCTCCAAACGTGTAAATTGTCAGACTTGTCCAACTTCGTCCTGGAAAGCCAGTCGGAGTAGAAGGCGCGAAATTTGACCCAGGAATCGATCCCCGAGCCTCCGGACGATGCCACCAAGGCCTTGAAGCGCTTGTTGCGGATCTCGTGACCACGTTCGTGAAGGAGCAAAAGCTTGCGAAATCTCTGTTGGAATCGCTCCAGCTCCCTCAGGACCCTGTGGTCCGGGTTGATGCCGTGATGGTCCATGGACTGGAGCAGGCAGAGTACTTCGTCCGGATCGAACCGGCTGCTGGCGCCCGACAACAGAGAAGTGAACACCACTGCGTTAGGACAAGTCCCCCTAGGACCAGGAAAATAAAAAATCTCTAGTTGGAAGTACGGAGGTATGAAAGTTCAAACCGCATCTCTTTTTTGCTCACCTAGCATCCATGTCTGCAAGCAGCCTGATCGAGTCCCTCTTATTGGAGCAGCAGGTAGCAAGGACGCCGAAGGTGACCAAATCTACCTCAGCGCCAATTGAATTCATCAGGGAAAGCGTGGACAAGCCCAACTTCCTTTCGCCGCGACGTCCCCGACGGCGGATCAACATGTTGAAGAAGATCGTGTCTGGGACCACCTTCTCGGCCTCCATAGTGGACAGCAGCTTGTTCTCGGATACTTCGTCGTCGCCGATCAGATCCAGGAGGTAAGTGAAGAGCTTTGCATCTGGGGCGAGATTCTGCCGGTGCAGAGCTGCACAGACACCGGAAACCCCGCCCAACAATTGTAACCGGGACGTGGGGAGGGAAAGATCGCCCAAGCAGAGGACATTCTGGAAGTTGGGCTTGTCTTCCAGCACGTTGGGCAGCTCTGAAGATCTTTCAGCAACGGCACTGACTTCCTCATCAAGATCTCGAATGTCCGAAGAAGAAGAGAGATCTTTTTTCGTCCCCTCTTCCAGCAGCTGAACATTGTGTGCCCTACGAATGGGACCGAGACTAAGTCCATCATCATCCGGCGAACGTGTCCTTCCTTCTCACCTGGCGTCTTCTACGCTCATGCACGCTAACATGAGGTCATAGTGGAAGTCTCCCTCTCCAGCGCCGCACTCCTTGGCACAGCGCAGCAGCAGGTGATACAGATGGATGCTGTGCTTCAACAGCAACCCCAACTTGCCCTGCCGTCGCCGGAAGCTCCCGGCCCCAGGTTCGGCCCCGATGCAGAGCAGAGAGCGCCAGGCGAGTACGGCGTGACGGAATCCGGCATGCTTGTCCGAGATGCACCCCTGCAACAAGTGCGCCACCGTGACCGCGTCCACGGGTACCTGAAAATGGGGTCACTCATGCCACACGAATTGGGGAAGAGATCAATTGATTAGTCACCTTCTTCTCCGCCATCTCATCGACGATGGAGAATGCGGTTTGGAGATCTCCGCAACGTCCGAACGCTTTGATCATACAGTGGTAGAGTTCTTGAGGCCAGACTCTTCCACTTTGCTGCACTAGCTTCTTACGCAAGAATATAGCCTTCTCCAGCGCGAAGTCAGGAAAGGGGCAGTTGGCACAAGCGTTAAAGAGGTCGGCGTGCACACCCTGGTTCGGCCGGATATCTCTGGGACATATGCAAAGATTACCTCAAATCTTTGTCAGCAAATCAGCGTGCAAATATGCCACACACCTTCTGCAGTACTCGCCGTAGAGCTCGAACGCCTTCTTTGCATACCCCTGCCTGCCGCAAGCCCAGATGAGTACCCTGAAGTGCTTCTCGCGGGGTTTGACGAACTCGGACTTCATCTCGTCGTCCAGGACCCTTATAGCCGACCCAAGGTCTCCAGAGCGGACAAGCGAGTTTATGGACCGCAAGAAGTCAGAAGGACGGGGTCTGAGAACAAGAACATAAAGCCTGTTACTTCTTTGTCAGTGTTCTGGACCCTAGAACCAGCTTTCAAGGCTGGGGCCTCCACCTCGCTCTTGGCACTCACCACTTACCTCAGCGTATCAGCAATCTTCTTTTGGAACTCCTCCTCCTCGTCGTGGTCCTCCAGGTCGCGTTCTCGGTCCTGTTCGTGGACGAACAAGTTGTCCAAAGACAGCGTCCCGAAGGAGTCTGGATTCTGGCTGGGGAGCATCGAGCTTTCTGCCGAACTTCGATCCGTCTTCTCACTTGAGGCCTTTGCCAAGATCCCACTAAAGGAGGATTTGGAGGAGGACAGAGTCCTCAAAATCCTGGGCCTCAACAGACGAGCAGTCATCAAGCTCATGGTGGATGAGCGACTGTTCATTGTTTAGGTGTTTTTTTTTTACTTCATGCACCACTTGGACTCAGTCACTCAACCTCTCTGGAGTTGTGCAAAGTTCCGCTGACCGAAGAAGATTCAAATGGCCTCTCTGTTGCAGAGGCCTTTTCCAAGTCAAGAATTCGCAAAATTGCAATGAACGACCGAAGTGCATCCTCAGCAGCTTGAAAACTAAGTGTAAAGCCTAATAAACAACGCAGGGAAAAGAGTGCATTTAACGCAAGTTTTTCTCCTGACTTGCACTAAAAAAAGGCAGGGCGGGTGGAGAAGCAGGGGGGCCAGACAGTCTTGAAGCCGCTCAAGTGCCTCTTTTGGGCGAACAAAGGCCACAAATATGACCAGGACAATATCTTGCAAAGACTCCTCAAGTCTCTCCCACGTTGGACTTCTCCTCAATCTTCAGCTAAAAAGTGGGCGAGACCGGAGAAAAAGTTTACCCAATTTTGGGTGATTTTTTTGTCAATTCTTTTGGTCACGCATTAGAAGGAGCGGCTGTTGGGAAAAAGAAAGAGAAATCAGATTCAGAGATTCGAGTGCAAGCTGAAGGCCAGCAGCAATTTTTTTTTGGCAAAAAGTTTTGAGTTTTGACGGCCGGACAAGCAAGAGGAAGTCATCGTTTTCTGGGAGAGTCCCCCTTTTTCTCTAGCACCATGGCCAAGACCTACGACTACCTGTTCAAGCTGCTGTTGATCGGCGACTCCGGCGTGGGCAAAACCTGCGTGCTCTTCAGGTTCTCAGAGGACGCCTTCAACGCAACATTCATATCCACAATAGGTAGGGAATCAGCGCCACCAGATTGATCATTGAGGTCACTGTGTTATGAGGAAACACTGTTTCAGTTGAAGCTGTTTGACACAGCCTCAACTTTTTTTTTTCAAGATGAGTCACTCTGTGAGGAAGTCTTATCGAATCTAGTCTGCAAAGAAAGGTTCTGAAGGCCGGATATGTTAGCAAAGTTCAGTATTTCAGTCCCCGAACTAATACTTGTGGTTGCGTGAGCTGCCTCAATTTAGGTTATAATTTGTACTCACCTCTTCCTTGGTGATTGAAATATTGATCTTGGTGCATTATTGAAACACTTTCCGGTCCTAGTGCCATTCTCAGGTTGAATTTTACAAGGATGATCCGCATGATCCAGCTGCATAAGCTGCTGTGAACTGCTACAGTGTGAGTCATAAAAAATGTCATGTGAGGGGAGGATTAAAAAACGAAAATAGGGAGCTTGGACTGGATTGGGAGAGTCGATCTGGGAGGGCAAGAGGAATACCCTGGGCGGGAGAGAGTGAGGATGAACCTGGCCAGGAAGTCTTTGCTGACTAACGTAATGTAGAGTCGATCCCTGGCGTAATCTTTTTTTTTAACCCTTCAGGTATCGACTTCAAGATCCGCACAATCGACCTCGACGGGATGAAGATCAAGCTTCAGATCTGGGATACGGCAGGCCAGGAGCGCTTCCGCACCATCACGACTGCCTACTATAGAGGCGCGATGGGAATCATGCTGGTATACGACATCACCAACGAGAAGAGCTTCGACAACATCAAGAACTGGATCAGGAACATTGAGGAGCACGCGTCCGCCGACGTGGAAAAGATGATCCTCGGCAACAAATGCGACATGAACGACAGAAGACAGGCTAGTCTGCGTGAAAGGCTTGAGTCAGCTGGATCTTGAAATGTCTTCTCCATCTGTCAGGTATCCAAGGACCGAGGAGAGGAGTTGGCCATCGAGTACGGGATCAAGTTCATGGAGACGTCGGCCAAAGCCTCCATCAACGTGGAGGATGCCTTCTTCACATTGGCCAGGGACATCAAGGCTAAAATGGAGAAGAAACTGGTAAGTGGAAAAGAAGAAAGAAACCTTAGGGTCTGGGCAATTTCAGGCCCCCAAAACTAATAATGGCATTCTATTTCTCTCCTTCCGCCACCAATGCCTACTACTTCAGCAGGTAAAACTCATATCAAGTTGTGCCTGAAGTGTACAGGGTGTAAAGAAATTGACGTTTTTATGAAGGAACCCAACATTCCAACATAACACAAGTGAGCTTCATCTAACCCTCAAATAAGTATGTGTAGGTTCAGTTAGACCAACCCCCACCCCCCGAAGTCTGCAATTTGGCTGAGTGCACGTTGAGTTCGCTCCGTAATGCCAATGATAAGATGTAGTCAAATGGTTTTCAAAAAAAAATATAGGTATATAGTTGAACGTCCCTCTTGCAATCTCGTTTTAGTACTACCTAAATTTGGAACTTAAGGTGTTCAAATTTTTAAGGCCGAGGGGTAAAGCTAAACACAGCTTTTCATTTGACGACGGTGCTTCAGTTTAACGTCTAGAAAGTAACTAAGCGAGCCAAATTTGACCCAGCATCCTTATGTTCGGTAAAACATATTAATATGCTATTTTGAAAAACACACAGCTTTCAACATATGTGCCTATAAAACTTTGAAGGCAGAGGGGGGCCGGACCCAAAACGATATTTTTTTGTCTAGAATGTTTTCAAATATTGCCTTGCACCAAATATGGCACTCCTGAGGCACCAAAAAAAGTCCTCTAACCTAAGTATAGCTCGTATACTCTAACATGAGTATATGAGCGCTCAACTGTGTTGGATCGTTTGATTCCTTAAGAAAATGTGTTGCCTGGCGTCAGTTTCCCTACACCCTGCGTCATTGTTGGTGTGACTTAACTGTCGTGTCCTGAGTACCACGGATTAATCGCTCACTTATAGAGTCTACTGTATGGTGATACCGCTCGAGACGTGGCCCATGCAAAAATTTCGTCATTTTGATGAAGGCAGCGTCAATTTTGCAAGCTTTCCTTGCGAGGAGGACGCACGCGTGTGCAAAATCTTGAAGGAAACAGCATATATTATGACTGACAATGACTAGAGTTGACCGTTGTGTCCCCCTACACATGCATGCGCATGCGTATCTATGCATAGTGTGTTGCAAGGTTGAGCGATTTTCTGTGTGACCATGACATTAACCCTCTGTCGGCTATCGACGACTTTATGGGAGAGGTGTTCTAGTATAGGACAGAATATGAAGAACTCCCATGGACATAAATCTTGCAATTCACATTCTTCGGATTATTGTCAGAAATGTAAGATTTCATATTCTGTCTGGTTCTGAACCAGGTTTTGATGTGTATGGAGATCGCACCTTAACTATTGTACATGGGGTTATTTTTGCAATCGTAAATTTTCCATCACACAACTCTGTTTGAGCTGTTGAAGGAGCTTGAAGTTCTCATTGCTGGGGTCTTAGGGTTTCACCATGGTCATAGAAGTTCAGAATCGTCTCTAATGCTTCTTCTTCAACAACAACAAAACAGCTCAGTCGCAAATACAAAACGAACTAACAAAACACAATCGTTCAAGGTTGGAACGACTGATCTTTTGCTGTCTTTGCTGACATAGATACCGGTCCAAAAACGGAGTCAACGTACCCGTAGCCGAAAGTCAATCGCACAGTCTTGATACTGGACTTCAACACAACAAAATGTCAGAGGCTTCAAATTATTTTGACTTTTCAATTATGGTTACTATGCTAGTTCGAAAATGACAATTTTCAGCGGTGGCGTTAGACATTGTTGTAGCTGGTGCAAGTCTCGTTTTTAGGAATAAAAAAGTTGTTTTGCTATGAGCACTTTCGCCTCAAGTCAAAGGTTTTTTTGGACATACTTTGCAGCGTTCAGAAAGTGTAGTGGACACTTCTTTTTTTTCGGCCATAACTTTGGACTAGATTAAACTCCAGAAGTGTTTCACAACTCTATGGAAAGCTAAGAAGCTCCTCCAGAACTGAATTGATCTCTTGTCCTAGGACTACTCATTTTGCCGCCAAAGTTGTGTCCTGCCGCAGAGTTGACTATATAAAAGTTTAACTGTTTTGTGAACACGTAAGTGGTCCTAGAGCAGATGTGCATGTCAGTTTACTTTGAGATTAGATTCTAAGCTTTCCATAGAGGGGTCAACCACTTCTATAGCTCAATCCAGTCAAAAGTGGACTTCTGACTGAAGGAGTGTGTGCTATACTTACAACTCACAGTATGTAATGAAACTTTGACTTAAAAGTACCAGTAATAAATGGTTCTTGAGAAAAAAGAGGCTTTAGGGAAATCTTAGTATTTTGGCCGAAGAAATGTCACTTTCGGGGAAAAAAGTACCCCTCACACTAACCTAATGGTTACAAAGTTTTCAGAAAAAGTTTTATGCCTGGCTAACTTACTTTTCATTGAATTTTTTCACCCCAGCTAGACAATTGTTACTACTCCTTCTTTATGGGTTTTGAGCATGAAACCCTTTATTCCGTGCTGGACACGATATGTGGCGTCGCTGGCAGTGCTGCACCCGGGTGCATTGCACACAGTACCGGTTCGCAGCGTTGATCCTGGGGTGGCCAAGCATACAAATGTGCATTTCCCATGCTAACAACAGTGAGGGGCGACAGATTGGTAAAGGCACGGAGGTGACACTTGAAGGATTCGTTCATGTTTCCCCGCAAGACCAAGAGAGAGACAAAGGCCAAAGGATATAAACAAGAAAACTTGGAATGATTTGCGGGGGTGTCCACATCGGAAGCCACTCTGATTGCATCTTTGACCAGATGCTGGTGGCAACTGAGCGATCAGCAGTGCCTTCAGTGGAAGAAGACTATTGATCCCGATGCCATGAATGTCCGTTGCTCGTGCCTCGCACATATATAGAGAGCATCTTGATGTCATACGATAGCACCCTGATATGCATCTATCACGTGTTGTTCACGTGTGCAAGCCAATGGAGGCCATACTAAGGGTGTTACAATGTCTTTCACCACCACCCATTTTTTCAGGAGTGACTTTTGATGTGGACGCCCCTGTAAATATCTATGTATACACTCCAACCTGGATTTGACACAAGCTGTCGATACAACAAGCTTTTTATGATGACCAAACCTTTAATTCACTTGTGCTCGTTATGACGGATTTAGCGGACTTTGATGCTGTCTACAGAATCCGTCATATCGAGATTAGACTATGTATATATTAGGCTAGGTCGAAAAGGGGTCAACTTTGGAAATTCACTGACGGCATCTGGGGTTTGTTGTACATGGGCTCAAAAAATGAAGATGTCAAATGCTTTTGAAAAAAAATTGTGTTTACCTCTGCCCAACTTGATTTGAGATTCATGTAGTCAGCTACTGTAGTAAATTTGCTGTGAAAGTAGATTTCAGCTCTGGTGGCTGTCAGAAGCTGCCAAACTGGGTGAAAATCACTGACCAAAATGCTGACCTGCTGCAGTTTGTCAGAAGAATATTGTACAGCAAGTCCTGAAGAAAGAAAGTATAACTTATTTTATAGTATTATGCAACTTTAAATGCATTTGGGCATAGCTCAAACTCCTTTTTTCACTTTCATTTGACTACAAAGTCTTCAAATTGTATGCAGTTACAAATTTTGGACACCCACGGGGAACTCCAATTTTCGACCTAGCCTAATATATACCTATTTCTTTAAGTCTCTTTATGACATTGAGCCTACACAAGTTTCCCCTCTTTTGCAGGAAGCTCAGAACCCTCCCCGCCAGGACCGCGGCCACCAGCTGGGCAAGGACGACGGCAGGGGCAGGAACATCATGCAGATCCTCAGTCGGTGCTCAATACTGTGATAAAGGAAGGCCTAGCAAGACTTGTGTCTCTTTCCTCAGAAAAAAATGGGGGAAAGAAGGAGCGTTGTAGAATTTGCAGGTGGTCTTTGGACGCTTATGTTCTTGTCTGATTTCTATTTGTCCAGCAGGCGAGAAGACCCTTGCAGACCCCCTGCATACACATTTCCTCTCTCTCCTCTCTCTCTGCTCTCTCCCTCTCTCTCCTGTATCTTGTGAGAAAGAATGAGTTGTTTTAGGTCCAGCCACCGTCATTTCCTTCGGACGGGAACATACGAGAACGATCTGAACAAATGAAGAAAAAATACACAGTTGAGACAATTGTACACAGAGGATTCGCCAAGTTGTATTGAGGCAGCGACAGTTGGAGGTGGGGGATTCCCCCCCCCCCCTTCCCTTCCAAAAAAAAAAATGTGCAGGGTAGACCCAAAGTGACTCTGCCCAACTGGGTGCTCAGGCTGTGTGCGAATGCGTGACTGGGTTGGTTCACTTGTCAGAGGAGGGAGATGCAAAGTTTTCATGAGCAAGGAGAAATTTCTCAGGGAATAGCAGAATGCTTGTGCATCAAGTATACACAGCATCTGAGCAGGAAGCCGATGTGCATTGGGCTGCAGTAATAGCGACCACCTACTTGGCTGATTTGTGCATCAAATGGATCTTTAATTTTTTTTCCACGAGCTTGTCTGTTGCACAGATTGACCACTCATTGACTGCTTACGCATCACTTCAAGTACTCGATTAAGCAATCTCAGCCAGACAGACCTTCATGTTTTTAGAGTAATATGTTTGTGCGTTAAGTAATGGTTCGGTTAGGTGGAACTACTCAGGTCAGGTCCTTTGGAGGTTTTTGAGCAGCAGAAGAGAGGATTCCCTCCTCACCCAAGCCAACTCTTTGTGAACAGACAGGCACAAAACAAGTTGATTGTGTGCAGTTGGATGAAACATTAAACCTTTGAACGAGAATTGTGTCAAACTTATGCACAACTTAAGCGCCTCTTGGAGCTACTGATGATCGACTTGGAGCTGGAACAAAGTAGAAAAGCATCCATATTAGTGGAGTTACACCCCACAGCTGATGTTCATTTTTCTTAACATTGCGCGTCGTAGAGCTTTTATTCACGTCCTCTACCACTCAAACGGCTGACATGATGAGGAAGGTCACCAGGGAGGGTTCCCAAGTGCCGGATGTCATGACCAGGTCAGTCGGTGAGAATACACTGCCGAAGGCTCGTTTTCAATATGCTATTTTCAATACTCGTGTACGTCGTTCACTTCGAAGTGCAGCAGCTCCGTCACCTGTGGTCCGAAGTCCAAATTTTGCTTTGCAGATGAAAAATTTGGAATCTCTTCTTTCAAATAAGTCCAGTCAGACATTTGTAGACCCTGCGCTGCCTGAGCCAACGGCATCTAGTTAGGTGGACTTACTCTTGGCGCATTCTGTACGTGGAGATTCCCCCCCCCCCGTGTTGAGGCTGCGACAATTGAAGGTGGGGGATTCCTCACCTGCGTCGAGGCTGCTACTGCACATTTCTCGTGGAAGGTTCGCTTCAAAACTTTCCGCCATCCACGAGTCTTGCGCGACACCACAGATTGTTCAAATCTCAGCCCTCTTCCAATTCATGTCATTCTCGTCAAATGGTGGCGTCTACGAGCCGGATTTTGTCGATTACGAGCCGGGTTTTGGGGCTACGAGCCGGATATTTAAGCTTTGAGCTCTTGATCCTCAGAGTCCGCTGAACTGGCGAACCAAAGCTGGCCGATGTACGTACTAATACAGTGAGCTTCCAGAGTCCCGCCACCCCTCTTCGTCCGTGAAGTTCTCGACGTCGCCAAGGCCGAGGGAGTCAGGATTGCTACCAGTAGATTCGTATCTTCCACCTGTGTCTACATTGGACCACGTCAAGGATCTCTGCTCGCCCACGGATTAACCCTGGAGGACCAGAACGAGCTCTTCCACAACAGCTGGAGCAACGCCAACGAGGACCCGTGTGTTTTGGCTCGTGAGGCAAAAAAACCCTGTGGAGGCAGCAACAAAGCGATGAGCGGAAAACTGCATCTTGTCGAACTAAACCTTTGATAGAAAAGCATGGGCGAAAAGATGCAGCCCAACAACCAGATCATATCCTTCCCACGTTAAAAGTCACATCGACACACATCTTCCCCCCCCCCCCAAAAAAAAAAAAATCAAGCAGTGTAACACCAAATTTTTCAGTGCTCAAGATCAATTGTTTGACAAAGAGAGAATCCACGAGAGAATCAGAGTTAAATTTGCAAGTGAGAATAACAGCTTTTTTTTGTCAAACATGTGATGTTCTTTAGCTAAATGATAATTGTCCTATTTTTCACAGTCCATTTGCAAATCAGTGAGAAAAAGTAGAAAATCAGTGAGAAAAAGTAGAAAATCAGTGAGAAAAAGTAGAAAATCAGTGAAAAAAGGACATTTTCTGCGATAAAAGTCCATCAGTTAAAGAACACAGTTATTTCCATTTAAAAATGCGTCATATACCAGACCCTTTTCCTACAGTAACACGCTTTCAGGGAGTTGCCAGTACTGCATGGGTCCTCCAGCAAAATGCCCCTTTTGACATGGACAATAAGTGAGTGAAGTACAGTTGCCGCCGTTTATACCGACATCGGATATACCGACAAAATGTCCGAGGACAAAACATTTTCTACAAAAGAAGCACCTGCCGGATATACCGACAATTCGGATATACCGACAATTCGGATATACCGACAATTCGGATATACCGACAATTCGGATATACCGACAATTCGGATATACCGACAATTCGGATATAC
>JAAUXU010010268.1_pt1 | contig 40074 bp, 42 predicted proteins | sample 7278151 | NCBI WGS metagenome assembly JAAUXU01 (sample SAMN14350113, study PRJNA611818) | marine sediment metagenome | isolation source: surface marine sediment (1.8m) | place: French Polynesia: Moorea | collected 2018-08 | reverse complement strand
TACAGGTTGGGGCCCCACAGCTGTCCCACTGAAGTCTTAAAGCAATACAGGAGTCTAGTTGCCTTTTTCACTTTTTCTCTGATGTGTGGACCAAAGGTTAATTTACTGTCAAACAAGACACCCAGGTACTTCACCATGTCAGAGTAGATGAGGTCTCTGTTAGCCATGCATAAGCATGGGAGACCTGATGTTTTGAGTCTCTTACAAGTAAAGACAATTACTTCCATCTTGACGGCCCCAAACTGAAGGCCATTTTCACACCCAAAGTCCAGGGCCTTGGAAATGGCCTCTTGCCCCTGTTCAATGAGGGTGTATATATCAGGGCCTCTAAGTACAATAGCTGCATCATCGGCAAATCCGTTGATGTGGGCTGGCCCAGAATTGAATCTATCTAACAGGTCATCGAATGCCAGGTTCCATACCAAGGGAGACAAAATGCCCTCTGTGGTGTCCCCCGCATCAGAGACCTAGTTGTGGAGATCCCTTTTTTTTCGATGGTGACTGATCGAAATCAGAGATAGTGTGCATACCATCTTACTAAGTGGGGGGGGGGACAGGTGTTTGGCACACATTCCCCGGATGCTTGAGTCAACATTTAAGTTGTCAATTTTACCTAGCCTAATATATATCATAGGAGGATTACAGAGTGGTCAAAAATTAAATATTAATACAGACAGCATTCTTATAGTGGGACGGAGCAAAAAACGACAATTTCGTAATCGGTGTGAGTGCATCTTAGATTTTGCTACCTAATGCCAAGAAGAGAAGACGGAGTCCAATGGCTTTGGGGAAAATAACCCATTTTTTACCTTTCGATGTTCTTCCAGACAGCACAACTGTCTTACCAAAGAGCTTCAGCGTTAAATATATCACAGGAAAAGAGAGGACTCATAAACTGACGACTTTTTATTTCATTTGACGAGAATGGATTTCAGTGGAATCTGACAACAAATATAGCGCAGAGAAGGAGATCAAAAAAGTTGGTCGAGCCTAATAAGTATGAATTGTATACATTCAGTTTATGACACTAAGCTCACACATCACACGTTATTAGCACGCACATTCCTCGTGCATAGTAGCATGTAAGACTGGACGGACTGCCAGGTAGCAAGTGTTGAACCAGGCGCCCTGGTTCGGGAGGACCCCTCACCCATAGAGCCCAATATTTTTGCACCATTTTGATAAAAAAATATTTTGCTGGAGAAATCATCGTCTCTCTCTCTCTCTCTCTCTCTCTCTCTCTGCTACCTGATTCTCAGTTGATCACAGTCATGTGTATTCCACACAATTCTGAGAGGTCACGGATGAATCTGCAAACAGCCATTGCAATCAATGACCGTGAAATTGAAGTCTGAGAGTCATTTTTGGTGATTTAGTTTTGAATGGAAAACCGACTGTGATGACCAATCTGGCCAGAGAAATTGGTTGTCAGAAAAAGCGAAATAGGTATCAAACTTTAGATTGACTCACCCAAAACCTTAATATGCACGTTTCAGATCCATTCGCGTATCAGAGAAAGTTAATAATTTCCCTCCAAAAGGGGCCAAAGATGAAGACTTTCTTAATTGTCAATTTTTTAGATCAAAAAATGTGACTTTTTAACTTTGGGCAGAAGCCTGTGATCTTCACCTTCAACGTAATGTAAGAAAGCTCCATCACTCGAGTTTCACCCCACAAGTACGATCACTGTACACATCCTGTCCACCGTCTATACGCTGGTGGCCAAGTCCAATCGAAGCATTCGTACGATTAGGTGTGGCACGCACACACAAGACTAGTGCCCAAAAAGTTCCCCCTCCAGCTGATATAGTTTTATAACGCTTTGTTAGCGTTGCACCCTCGCCAACCCCATCCCCATCACTATCCCTTACCCACTCCCCCCGCCCTCCCCTGTAGTCTGACCCGCCAGAAAATAAAAATGTCAGTCCCTACAAGCATTAAGGGCAAGGGTGTGTGAAAAGAGGAGGGGGGGAAGAAAAGTCTCTTTGATTTGTCCAGCATCCCCCTCTGTATCCCCAGTTTCCTCCTCCGCAGCCGCCTTAGAAGAAGATCCCCCCCCCCTCCCCGAGCAGCATCACACCCGAGCATTGTAGCTATAGGCCGAATCTCAGTGCAGTGCAGTGCACTGCTGTGGCCCTAGAAAGTCCTTCGTTCCCCACCAGGACAACTGTGCTTCTAAAACAGTGTCTGGCAAAGCTGTAATCAACAAGGGCTGGGGGTTGATCGTTATATAAACATGTATGGAACAAACTGTGCTGACTGACCTTTCCCGCCGACTTTCCCGACAATCAGAGGGCCCATAAGAGTGAAGTGCCTGGAAATGAAGGTTCCACTGTACTCCGGCGTGTCAGCCACCGAGAATTGCGTGGTCTCTATCACCACCGTCGTCTCTGTGTAATTTGGCTGGAATTTCCTGGGAAGAAGATGAGAGCGAGGAAATTTTCTGCAAAGTCTTGTGTCTGCCCGCATTATTTCTTTTGGGTGTTTTCTTTTTTGCACTTCTTGTTTTGCCCGAATTTTATTTGGCGTGTGAGCTCTTTTGGCTTCCGTGGTGGCCGAAAAGGGTCGAACTTTTGTCTACTTTCTGACACCCAATTTGAATTCTCGTCACTTAAGAGCATCTCCCAAAATTGCTCATTCACCTCAGTCGAATGACCCAAGAAGTGAGGGAGGTTCAAGGCCAAGCCCATAATTTCAGGGGATCAGGAAGAAACGATTCCAAAGCTCCGCTAGGTCAAACTGCCCTCCCTCCCTCCCCACGTATTGACGTCACATCGTGTAAAAGGCATTTTGAAAATAGAATTGACTTCAAAGGGCATATTTCTAGCCAAAATTTGCTAAAATTGTTCGAGCCATTTTCGTCAACGGAATTATTGATGCGCGTTCGAGCCAGTCTTTTTCTGCAAATCCGATTTCTTCCGGATTTTCACTCCCAACTTTATGCATATGGAGAAATAAATTCGCAGCTCCCTAAGACCCGAAGCAGCGTTCGGTCCCGGGGTGGGTGGGTGGAAAAGGCGCGCTTGAACGAGCCGATGTCTTGGCTTTTGAGTCCCTTGATTGGAGATCTCAGTTCAAACGCGTCTTCACTTGGCTTTTTTTTTCTTCCTCCTCCGCTGAGCAAGAGTGGAAAAAGGCTTTCCATATAAATGGGAAATCGTTGGAAACTGTTTTTTCTGCTTTTGTTGTGCAGGAAGCCCCTTAACACACATGCACTTTCTCTCTCCTCTCTCGATTTTGCGGGAATTGGAAGAGGGAGGGAAAAGATCATCCTCTGGGGTGTCATTCGCTCGCCCGGGGAAGCAAATTGATTGTTGCTCCTGAAATTTCACAGAAGCAAAAATAGCAGTAAGAAATGCGCAAAAAACGTTGTGTTTTTCCCTCGCTCTCTCTCAACTTGTGACGACTTCATATTGGTGAGGAGCACCAGAGGCGGTGGAGCAATCCGATGGGACTAAAAAGTGACCTCGTCTTGCTGTTACCTTTCAAGAAAGTACGAACTGGGGGATGGCGAAGAAGCCCGAAAGTTTCTTCAAGGCAGGTATAGTCCAGATTTTGCAGTGCAACCAGCTGAAATCTTGTACACACCTATGTAATGGAGACAGGGAAAGAAGTGGAGGGAAGATCTCTGAAAAATTTGTGAATACTTTCCAGATAAAGTGCCAGCATCCCTAATAATCTTCATCAGTTTGGTCCTCCCGTGTCAGGCTTTCACGGCTCGGTAGGGACTGGCGAGCCGGCTCGAGTCGGATTTTGGAGCTCGGGCGGGCACGGCTCGAGCAGGACTTTGCGGCTCGTTACCCTTCTCCCGGTAGAAGAAGTCTCCAGACGTGGGTCACTGTGGACGACGACAAGACGGACCACGGGGGTGTCCAACACAGCCCGAAGACCCTTCACCAAAGGCTCGAATGTCGCAGGCCGCAAGCTCTTGTTCATGAGCAGGTAGTCCTGATTGAGATCTCCGAGGCTGACCTCGAGGCAGCCTCGAAGACGCAGGAGCGGCAGAAAAAAAGGAGACAAGGAAAAAACCCGCCTCTTTTGTGCAAAGACGAGGTTAAATCATCTGAGGAAAGGAAAAAAAAGCCGAGTCATCTTGTTTTCTGACGAGACTTCCTTTCTCCCTGCGTGAGATAGCGTCCTCAGAGACGTCCACGTCCGTCTGCTTGGCAGGGAAAGCTGCAGATGACGACGATGTCGAGCCGGTTGCCAAGAAGAGGAACTATGCAAATCTGGCTCTGGTCTGAGGTGTCCTCCACTTCGACCTGGCCGACGTGGGTGCAGAGGGCGGCCGACGGCTCCCTCAGGTCGGTGGTGTCGTCGTTACACTGGGTGAGGCCTTCGGCTGGGTGTGGCGGGGCAGAAAATGGCTTGGCCCAGGAAGGGAGAGGAGGTCCAGTGGAGGGTGCTGTCTTATCAGGCCGAGGAGGGGGGAGGGGAGGCCGTAGGACCGATCCAAGGACTGATTTGGTCCAGGTTGAAGGCCGTCGCCGCTTCAAGTTGGATTTTTGGGCCTTCACAGTCTCGTTCTCTTTTCGACGTCACACTCAAGTGTGTGCTCACTCTTCAGCGGGTCGCCTTGTACTTCGCCCACCAAAGGCCTACCCTCATATGTAAGATTTTTGTTTGGCACCTCCAATATAAGTGAAAAGCCCTCCGTCCCCCCCCCCCCCCAAAAAAAAAAAAAATCTATGCAAGCTGCCTATGTCAGAAAGTCTTCCTCAGTCCTCTCGTCAAAGATGAAAGGACTGAAGAAGACCTCAGCCTGCGTGAACGCAAAGCAGCTTGCATGGATCTTCTGCTCCTTGAGGAGGTGGCAAAGACTGACAATACTGAAAGTGGGTGTGCACCTTTCTCCAGCCCGACCATGCCTCCACTACCCTTCGCCATCCAAGGAACTGAAGGTATCCGATACCACTTCCCCAATTTCTTTTTCTGATGTCCTCACTGATCACCAACAAAGTGACTCAAACTCGAATGAGGACTCCTAGTAAGTTTGACTCGAGTTGACACGGAGAGAAACTCAGCCCATATCACAGTTACTTCAGAGACCACTTTTGACTTGGTATCTAAAAGACACGGAGCCTTGGTCACAGCTGTTGGACTTGCAGGTCGTCCACCCCCTTTTAGATGGTGACCATCAGCCATTTTTTATGGCACACACACTAGATGTGTGCGTGAAGTTTGCACTAAGATGATTTCCTCTTATCTTTTCCACCGCGAGGAAGAAGAAATGGAGCAATTAAGCCGAGAGCCTTGTTCTAAAGGGACAAAAAATCTGGTGAAAGAAAAGGCATATAAAAAGTGGCAAGACAAATTGAGGTTATTTTCCGTCGATCGTACTCTCACCCATCCGATGAAAGAGGAAGAGCGATCCATTTTAACGTGAGAGAGCAGAAAAACAAAGAAAAGAGATTGAGAAGAAGAGCCCAGGTGGCTTAGGATAAAAGGTCTGATTGTTTTTGCTCACTGCACTTGCATAGACTTTGCAGCCCCATCTTTTTTCCTGGCTTCCGTGCAAGTTGTGGCCTTCTGAGGCCTTCACCTCTTGTTCTCGGGCCTTCTCTGAGTGACTTGGAACCGCGATGAGAGCTCCATCCCCTACAATGAGTGGAAAAGAAACACGTAAAAAAACACAGCATAAGCCCACCCAAAAAGATGCCCCCATTTCACCCAGTCTAGAACAACCGGGTGTCGGAAAAGTTCTTAGCAGTGGCAAAAAAAGGCCTGATACAGTCATTGTCTGGCAACGTTGCCTCCACGAGAAAGACTAGGACTCTCGAGCGTCAAACTTGCCCTGTAGATGAATTTCGTCAGACTGCCGAGATTGAATTTGTCAAAGTCACTTCTTTGGGGCCACCCGGTACACTCACTGGCACCTCCTTTCTACCAATCCTCATTTCATTTAATATCTTCCTCCAGGGGCAGAAGAAGAAGAAGAAGAAGAAAAGAACACTTATTCGTGACTCAAGTTGTACTTGGAAAGCTGCATCTTTTGGGAGGAAATGAGAATTAATGATTTCTGTTCATTTACAGAGTCGAAAGAAATGAGAGTTTTTGGCCCACGTTTTCAGCGGAGAAAGCAGTCATTTGTTTGCTCAGGGCCCTCCTAAGTGGGTTATCTCTCTGCCTCCAATAATACTCCCTTTTCTTCATCTGCGCTGCCCACTTTTTATATACTTTTTTATATTGTTAATCACTGATAACAACACCGCCATGATCAATGGGGCCTCCGGGGGTCCTTACTCACGCGGAAAATATGGGGAGAGCAAAGCTCTTCCATCTTGCTGGTATCATCTCTAGGCCATTCTCTTAATTACCACAAATCAAAGCAGATTGCAGCTCCTATGGAGTAGAACAGACCTCTCCGAGCGTCTCTCGCAAAAATGCAATCTAGGATAAATGTATATCAGGCCTGGCAAAGTCGAGCCCAGTACAGAAAATGTTACCCCCCCCCCTTCATTTGATGGGGGACGAATTGTTGGCATTCCTCTGTACTCAGCTCTGCATGTGGGACATGACAGAATCAAATGGTTCTTACACGGCGATCCAGAAGTGCTCGGCCTTTTTGTCTCTCTTGGCTCCACTTAGGGCCACCAAATGTACAGGGCGGCTCAGAAGTGTGGTCAGCTGCTGTACTTACTGCCACGAACAACGACGTCCCAGCTTCAACTTTGAATCTGCATCCACACTGCAGCGACCAAGCACGTTCTCCTCCTCCCCAGGCAAGACATGTGACTGGCACGTCGTCCACGAGGATCACGACGACTGAGTCCGTTCGCTTACTCGGTCCCCACACTTCTGATACACACTGTATCCGATGCGTTGGTGACTCGTTTGCCTTCGATGCAGGACATGCGATTGTAAGAGTTGTAATTAGGAGGTGGGATTGAAGGTGGCGACGAAGCATTTTTAACATCTGCTGATGCAGAAGTCTATTCTTCAACGCAGATGCAGATATGATAGTGATGTAGGCGACTCAGGTCGATTCGATTCGCGGATCCTCAAATCTTGGATACGATTCGAAATGCCAAATCACTATCTGATGACTTTTTTATGCGCTGACTGAGTGGTCATGTGGGGCAGTGGGTGCTGTGCGGGGCCGCACGTGCTGGGGTGTTGATCTCCCTGCGCACGAACATGCACAAATGCACTGCTTGGAGAGCTTCTGACAATAAAGACATGGCAGGAAGTGAATCTTGGCTTGCATTTAGCCTTGAGCAGGCTTGGCTTGGCTTCGAATCTCAGGCTCGAATTGAATTCGATCTGATTCGGCTTCCACTAGCTTGATTTGATTCATTAGGCAATAATGAGGTGCGCTTACACTACTAAACCGAAGACGTGCCTGATTCGAAATTTGCGGACAGACCAAACCTAATTTAGAACTTAAAATTTAGCGGATATCTTAAGTGTAAAGCAGTAATCCCCCTCGCGTCTGTCTGTTCGTGGTGCTTCTGCCTGTCTGTGCGTCTGTCACACCCGGTACTGTTCTGTTCATGTAGTAACGACTTGCGTAGCTTTAGCGCATTGGTGGGGACTGCATGGGCAGGGACTACATATACGGGGACTACATAGTTTGGGAATATATATGGGGGGAAGTAGACGGGCGGGGACTATATGGGAGGGGGGTTAAAACATTGGCAAGGACTACTTGAGGGGGAACTACATGGAAGGGAAGTACGCAGAGAGGAAACTACAAGGGCAGGGACTAATTAGGGGAGCTACGCAGTCACTGCACATGCAGGAGCTGCATATATGCAGTTACTACCTACGCAGCTACTGCATTCTTGCACTGCTATTGCATATGCAGCTGCAGCTGCAGTGACTATGCACACGGCATCTACATCCGAAGCTACTACAGAAGCCGTTGCCATATACGTGAATGTAACAAATGTCGGTGAAAGATTTGACCCCAAGTAGTTTTTTGTATAAGGTGTAAATGTGGCCATCGAAGCGGGTCGGGTTCGCTAGTCACTTATAAAATGGCTCGAGCAGACTGTATTCGTCCACTGCTCAACACAGATGCGGATATCAGTTAACTTTTATCAGGGACATAGAAAAATGTTCCAAAAATGTCCGTTTTGGGTAAGTGGAGGGCTAAAATTTGATAATAATCAGGGAAACGCAATGAAACTTTTTCGGAGAATATTGGAAATGAAGATCTCGAACAGAAACGGTAGGGGAATCTCGCACAATTTCGCAAAATATCTGGTGCTTAATAAAAAATGCAAGAGCTCAAAGTGGCATTGTTGCCAACCAAATTGCCTCGAGTCTTGGTCCCAGTCATCATTTTGTTATTCATGGACTGTGCGCGTACTGAAAGGCAAGCCACAAAAGGCGTCACCCCCATCGATCAGTATAAAATGCTCTCTTGCCCGTCAGAAAGGCCTACTCTTGGCAGGGCCTTCTTCAGGCACAATGCTTTTCAGTCGTGGCCCAGGAAAACTTCAGTGCAAATCAGGAGATCCTGTAGTAGATAAAGCCCAAAAGTCTTTCATTTGTGGTAGTTCCGGTGCCCCGGTAAAAGGCATTATAAAAATGTCAGGTTATGTCATCAAATATTCTGGGCAAAATGTTTCTGACGTTGAATCGCGATACAGTGGAAGCTCCGTAAGAATTCTTGTACACAGGTTTCACTGTAGTAACTAAAAGTATCGTATGCCCCATAAGTTGTGAATAGTAAGCAGACATTGTGGCGTAACGAATAGAAATTTGTATTTCCTGCCAAGTCTCTGGCCAATTGTGTTAGCTGTCAAATAGAAAAGAATTAAGCAGAATTGAATAACAAACAACAGAAAAGGACACAGGAAACAAAAAGGACACAAAGGTCACGCTGCAAGTTTTCAACAAAGGATCTTGCTGAAGAAGTTGATGCTGATGGACGCCATTCGGAGGTGGTAGCTTCACTGGACCAATTCATTGACTGCAGCAACCACTTCCTCAGCATCACGAACAACATGACCGAGACCGTGGACGATGGATGAGCCAAGGCGCGAGGTGGCCGTGGGCCTTGACCAGGCAGGCATGACTTACGTCGAGATATTTTACAGAAACAGCATCATAAATATGAACTGCATCAGTTAGTGCTTTTTACCTCAAGATCAGTTTTTTCTTGTCGTTCTGCATGCTGTATTTGCTGACAGACTCTATTTGAAGTCAATCCAGTCAAATGGAATGAAGAAATCATCTGTTTTTGGCTCTCTTTTCAATGCACTCAAAGTTTGATATTCACTTGTACATACGGATGTTAGGTGAACATTTCAAATTTGACGTGGACGTGCTCGGTTTGAACTGCAGTTGAACTCTATTGGGAGATATTTACTTACGGCATTGGGTAGCATAACTTCGAAAGTTTTGTCTCTTGCCCTAGCCTAATATTTATTACGGCAGTCTTATGGGCAATGCAGAAGGACAGCCCCTCATACAGGTGAAACTCCCCGTAAGTATGAGCTCGAAGGATTGGATTCTTAGAGTGAGCTTCCACTGTAGTAAGCTCCAATAGATGAACCTGCCCAAACGGTGACTGTTGGGCCAGGCAGCCCAGGCAGCCCAGGCAAAAATTGGCTGAAAGGGCCGAAAAAGAATTAAAGGCAGTTCTAATTCAAAAATTAAATCTCATTTTTTTCACCTTTGAGCACCCTCCGTCTCTCATGGACAATCATCATAGCAGGTTAGATTTAAATCGCGCCAGTCATAGTGACGTCAACCGGAGAAAACAGAAAACCACTTTTAGAGGTATGAGGAGTACAGGTCGTAGTCATACAATGGAACCGTTCTACGATAATCGGCTTGTTGGAAGATTGTTCTTATAGAGACATTATTGGAGGGGGGAGGGGCAATTTTATGCTCATGCAGAAGATGCTGCTAGAGAGCTTCCACTATACTGCAGCACTACGAGAATTCGAATATAAGCTAAAAAAACGGGTATCACTTATGGCCACATTTGGGGCTTTTTTGTCGGAAGGGATCAAGGCAAAAAATGAGATCTCTGCATCTAAACCCCCTTATCTGATGTGAGAAATCGCAAAGTGCCCCTTTTTTTGAGCTCCTCCTGGTCAGATTCTCTGAAGGATAATTTGAAAATATCAGGAACAAAACAAAAAAGTTTGAGCTCTGACTAGGGGGGCACTTTCTGGGATCGAAACATGAAGTTCTTCAATGGGTGCTTGAGCTCTCTTAATCTGTTGGGGGCCAAAAGTCTCTTAAGAGGTCCCCCCTCTTTGCTCCTGGCCCGAGATTGCACACATTATGATCGTCCTTTAACAGTTTTCGACCGCCCATTAGACGGAAAATATCACTGCTGTAGTAGGTAGGACCTAAGTGGGCCTCATGACGATTGAGTCGATTTTTACGGGAGAGATATTAAAATAAATCTTCCTTTATGGTTTCATCCCTCTTCGCCGGACAAAGAGATGATATCGACTTCTGCTGGTTCTGGCCGGAGTGAAGATCGTCACCGTCAAGGGCGAGGGGAGCTAAAAAAACTGGCAGAAATAATCTTCAAAAAAGGCCTGAATTGGGGAAACTCTGAAAAGAGACCTTTTTGAAGGCCGTCCCTTCTCTGATTGACCCCCCCCTCCACTTCACCTGAAAGAAGAAGAAGGAGAGCACGAAAAAAACCCGCGGGGCGAAAAGACAGAACCTCCCCCTTCTCTCCGGTCTCGAAAAACCCTTTTTGCCACATTTTTTTGGATGGACTTCACCTTAGAAGAAGGATGGATGGACCAGAACAATCAATTTGTCTCTTTTTCCTCTCTTTTGCCACAAAGAGGGGGGGTTGTTTGTCTCGAAAGAGAGGGGTGAAACCGCTCGAGGACCACGTGAGAACGGGAGAGAAAAAGATTTTTCTCTTTTAGTCATGAAATCATCTCACGATGATCTGCGAGAGGTCCCATCTCTTTCTCTCTCTGGCAATCATCGAACAAGAAGAGACGTCCCTCATAGACCCTCAGCTTGACGAATTATGACCAATGACCTCGTTTCAAAGGCTGACCTCGTCCACCTTTGGTCCGGACGGTCCCGTTGTACTCAATGCGGTCTCCCCTTTTCCTGCCTGAGGCGAGAAGTCGTGGCTTCAAGGCCACTACCTGAGAGCGGCCTCGGATCAAAATTCAGACACTTCTTCTTTTCTTTCCAATTGTCACAAATGTTATTTACTGAGTTTCTTCAAATTCCCGGGCTGTGTCTGCTGCCGAGGCCAAAATTGCCCATCCAAGAAGAACAACTTTGACAGTTCATAGAATTGCGTCGTCCAGTTGCCCGCAGACGAGAAAGGGGCCTGCAAGGGTAGGAGAGAGAGCGAAAAAAGATAGTTTTGCCCCTCTCACGCACGTTCTGAATCGATTCAATAACTGACGGAGCTGAGAAGAACTTATATCAACCTTTGCCAGAGCAGCAATTACTCCACCAGACAATAATAGCCACTGGTGAGGAGAGAAGCATTCATTGGCAGTGCTGTTGCAGTGCAAGTGCTGAGGCCAGTGACGCAGCAACAGATTTCATGCGTGTGAAAGAAGTCTTATCCTCGTCCTCCACCACTCTCACCTGCACAACCTCCTCCTGCTCGTGCCTTCCCACTGCTTGGCACCCGCACGATGACAAATAGCAACTCTGGCAAAGCGACTCTTTTCAGTCCACTCCTACGTGTGTGCATGCATAAGAAGGTTTTTTTCCCTATCGGATGTGTTGCATTCAGATATCGAGCTACTTAGTGGCTTTCTTCTCAACCCCCCCTCTTGTCAACCCTTTGGGGGCCTCCCTCCTATGTAATTACCCAGATTATCCCCCGTTCCTTCTCAATAAGCACAGGGTCCGGATGCAAATTGAATCATTGCTTTCAGTAGCTTTCCCACATTCGTAATTAAATAGCAGGGGAAAGTGGGTGAAAGCCGCCAATCCCCCCTCCCCCTGCTGTGTGTTTTCCCCCCTCTTTGTTTGCCGTTGATTGAACCGCCACCCCCCCATGGAAGAAAGGATAAAGGAAGGAAAAAGACACCTTTTTCCCATTGGCCCCGTCCATTGTTGGGGAATTGTCCTCACTTCCTTTTCCCGGAAAACTCCCTTTTCTCCCCTCTCCTGTTCCAGCCTCTCATGGCCTCATCAATCAAAAGGGAACCGGCAAAAATTGGGATGAAAAAGTTGGCGGAAATTGCGACTTTTCTCTCGCTAATGACTGGAAAATGCCCCTCTCACTCTTCTTTTCCTCTATAGAGAAAAGGGGGAAGATTTTCAGTTCTTCTGCAGAAAAAGTGACTCTTCTTCTTGCGTTGCTGGAGGCCTTGTGGGAGAGGGGTAAAGGGCCTTTACCCCCCCAGTGAAGGCATTGACTCACCTTTGCTTATGAGTCAGCAACTGAAGTGAAACCGAGGACAGGTGGAACTTTCCGGACGCGCACTGACTGAGTGGGTGGAGGAAATGCTTTCCCCCTCTCCTCCTCCACGGCGCTCCTCTCGAGGTCCTTGACCATGGCCTTCCCCGTGGTCTCCTTGAGCCTTCCCTACTTTCTTTCTCATTGTCGTCAGGCAGTTATGATTCATTGTGGCGAGTTAATGCTGCTACTTTCAGAGTGATTCATGCAGTACAGGGTGGTCACTAAGAGGTGGGAAGTTTTGTTTTTGGATAGAAGATATGAAAGAGCAAGTTTTGTCCCCCAGGCCACCCCACCTGGCCTTCGTCACCATCATGACCTGCGAGTCGAGGTGGGCTGACGCGGCCTTCGATGCTGACTCGAGGTCGACGCAACGAACTAAAGCAGCACGAGCAGAATGGAGTGAAATTTTGATAACGGTTGAAAAACGTACGGGTCACCCTGTGTTGGCAGGGGATTCCTGACTCTCCTATGCACCCTCGGAAATGAGTGGCAATTCTGCTTACAATACTCTGCGCGAAACTCTCCCCATATTATAAACATGGAGCATTTTATGAGGCTTCCCATGGAGGCTGACTTGTGAGATGACTTTTCAGGCTCCACAAGCACAGGCATCAATGAATTGTGTTCCTGGCAAAGTGCATGACCCAATCGAGCTGAAAACGGCGAAGAACGTGAACAAGATCAGTGAAGTGGCCGAAGTTGGAGGATAAGAAGCAGTCGCAACTCTGGCCATGAGCCCAGGGCGTAGAATGACATGTTAGTGCGCCAAATATGGAGCAGTTGCCAGTACAGACCTTCCAAAGTGACTTCTAAACAACATTTTTTTTTTGGGGGGGGGGGGCGTGGGATTATTTTAAAACGCTCATCCGGGCCACATTCGGGATCTTTACACTCATTTTCATTTCTTTTTCATGAATTCATATTCATGTGCTGAGTATAGAAAAGGAGGCCTTTCAGATCAGCTTCAGCTAGTGGCTTTAAGAGCATTCAGCAGAAGGCGGAGAACTTTGATTTTTGAAGAGAAATTCACTGTAGAGAAAGTGTAAAGTCTCTTCTTGTTAAAGAAGTTGATCTCAACGCAGAAGTACACATTTTGTCAGTGATACTAGCGAGAGTGTATATGCGCGTACCACATATGCATTTCAGACTAGTCAAAGAACGACAAATTCTAATATTCCTCAATGCATCTTAGGTTTGTTATCTGGGGCCAAGTAGAGAAGACGTCGTCAAGTGATTGTTGCAAAAAAAGAACCTTTTGAACCTTTAGCCCTTCAGTCCTACATAAGTGTATTGCCGAAGAAGAGCTTTAGTATAGCAAATATACAGTCAGGCCAGAGAGGACTCTAAAATAGATTGCTTCTTTATTTCAATGGACTAGAATGGATTTGAATGGAGTCCGGCAACAAATACAGCACAAAGAAAGTGATGAAACAATGATCTTGGCTGGACAAACAACAAAAATTTTGTCTGAGTGCATCAAAAGTTGTTTGTTAATGCAAATTGATGTAGGTGGTTAAAAAAAAACGATTTTTTTGTTCCCCCCCTCTCTTGCAAAGAAGTTTTACCACAAAAGTTCAATTCCTGACAAGGTGTTCAGATTTGGACGTCAAAGCTAAACACACTTTGTTTTCAATTTCATTTGACTACAGTTTAGACTCCGGACAGAAACTAAGCAGATCCACATCAAATTTGAAGTGTTGACCTAACATCCTTATGTAACGTTGAAGGCGGGGAGAGGACTTAGAAGCACGCTATATTTTTCACGTCATTTGACTGGAATGTCTTCAAATAGAGTCTAATAGCAAATATAGCAAAGATTGAAATGTTTGGTCTGGTGTAACATTTAAATATTGTCATGTATAAAACTCCTTACGCGTCAAGAAACGTTCGGTTTCCAGGTCTGTGTAGTGGACACACACCTGAAAGGTCCTTTGCCACAAAAAGGTATTCTGGAGTGTTGAGATTTTTGCGGCATGAACAAACGCACTTTTATGATATTGCAACCTTGGATGGACGCAAGATTTTTGGCTCAGCCGATGGAAATTTCGAGGTGCTCGAGCGCATTCTTTTGCTGCTTGCAAGAACGAGAGGGAACTTGCAGAAGATTAAACTTGTCCTCACCCTGCTCTCCTTCGGCGAGTACAGATACTCTACGAAATACTGTGAAAGACCCATTGTGGCAACAGTGACTCAACTTTCGATCTGGCAACTTGGCGCCGTTTTTCCTCCTCCTGGCTCAAGTACATCCACCCCTGCTGGTCCGCGCACGAAGGCAGCACGTGCAGCAAATTGAGCCAGTGTGTGGACGTCAATAAGGTGCCCGGCGAAGTCGGTGCTGCCAACGCCGCCGCTGCAGCTCGCGCATCCCTCATTTTTTTTCCTGCACGTCTCAGTCAATAAATAGAATTGTCAGCAGTAGGAAGATTCAGGGTATCCTCAGTAGGAAGATTTAGGGTCTCGCTGTAGTTACAATATTACAACGTTATCATAAGTGAGTTCGACCCCAAATAGACGTTTGAACGAGCAGAAGTTGGTCCAGTCTGGAGTACCACACCTCCAAGATCATCAAGGTTAAGACGAACAACGTTTATGATGGTCATCACCAAGACCAATTCCAATGTCTCCGTCGAAGCCACCCTCGTACAGGACTTTGTTGTTGTTGTTGTTGTGTCCTCACGCTTTGCTCATTTGCGCCTCATAGTGCATGCACGTCCCTCCCATGATATCGCTCGCCAAATCTCTCATAGACCAGGCTAATTAGCGCTCAAATGTAAAGTGCATTGCCATTCCTTCTCTCTCTGATGAATTTTTAACGACCAGTAGTTGGCAGCCAACTTAACTCCCTCTTTCTAGAACTTTCGGGAAAGTAACTTTTCAGCCGTCGGGCGTGAATGTGCAAATTCGTCCCTCTACAACACTCGTGCAGAATGAGCCAACAAGAGAAAGCTCTCATTCTGTCACGTATGGGGTGAACATTTTGAGGCCTGGGGCCTACTTGTGCGGTGGGGACCGGTGGGCCCGTGAAACCTGTGAGTTCTTTAAATCTGCGCGTTTGCACAGACAAAGATTTGACCCACGTCAAGCAGATCGGACGGAGGAATATTGAGGTGGGCCAATTCAAGCGCTTCCCCTGGCATTAATCGAGGGCCTACCGAGGCCTCTTTTTGACGATTCTCCTAAATTATTTATTCACACAGTAATGCGCTGGCGTCATATTTACAACGTCGTGCTCATGTGCAAATTGAGTCCTAGCTGAGGAAATTTTTAAAAACAACTTGTCTTAGGAGAGAATAATAGAAAAAAGAGAGTCTTTCACACGCTTGGAGTGACAAAAATGCACACGAGGTCGACCATTTTGCAAGTGTGCCACATTTTATCGATTGGCCATGCGTAAAATGTTGCCCCAAAAGTGAAGTTTTGGTCCTCCCTACGTGAGCGACCTCGAAACGACCTCAGGTAGGGAAGTTCTTAGACGAGCATATTTTGTCGATCATCACTTTTTTTTGTACACGAAACTGCTTGAAGCTGTCGTAGTTCTCATCACGTCTAGGAAAATTGTCTGCTTGAGGACTTCGGGGCACAGATATAAGTACCAAAAAATGAATATGTATGTTTCAGTACTTTCTGCAAAAGTAACTTCTCTCTTTCCGGTGCCACTTCCGGTTTCGTGCCAAAGTCCACAAGAGAAAAGGTTGGCAAGAAGTTTTTGCCACGAACGTTTTCGCAAAAAAATTTGCAAGTTGTCAGGAGACACGGGTGAAAGGAGGGGGGTGGTAGCAGAAAATCACATGCGCAATTCGCGTGTTTCTCCGGAGGGAAGGGGAGAAAAGGTGCAAAAACACAGGTTTTGCTTTATCACGAGAGCTCTTGCAGGGCACCTTTTTTGGTCTGCGGCACTCAACACAAGTCTTTGAACTGTCAAGGTTGTCTCTGTTCTTATTGTTCTTGGCGGACAGCGCTGCGAAACAGCCAGACTGGAGTAATTACAGTACGAACAAACGTTGTTACATGATATTTTATAGAGAAACACTCACATTGTTGTCAGGAGGTGCAAGAAAACATCAATGTTGTTAAAAAGAAATAACAATTTAGGCCTGGGTTGCGCTTCACTGGATATGATCACCCCACGTGCTTGGCACAGTTTTCATTCGTGCGTGACCCCAAAACGCGAAAGTTTAACATGAGGCTGACAAGTTCGGCCACGGCGAGGCCTCAATGGCGGCCTCTGCATGTCCCTTGGATGTGTCTTTTTGTTACATGTTGTAGACAAGTTGAGGTATAAAAAAATTAACTTCTGAGCATTTAGACTTCCGTGATAGCCTCGACACATACGGATCTCCAGGAAAGAATATCAGTAGTTTGTGCAACTTTTGTCCAAAAAGTGCCAACTTTTGGCATGCAGTCAGTGCCAAACTATACCTTCAAACCTCACCCCGCGAGCACCCGAATGCGTGATCTAGGAGCAGAGAATGGAGGACTCTACATTGATATTGGCAATGATATTTCTACGTCAGAACTGGATCTGTGACAATCTCAGGCATGATCATCTGCCAACGCCTGTCCGGACTTGCCCGTCTTCACCCTGTTCTCGGGCCATGTGAGCCATCCAAAAATCACGGAAACAAAGAGTCGGTGCTTGAAAAAACTCTCACTTATTTTAAAGTTATTCGTGTACTTTTTTTAATGGTGCATTCGTAAGACAAAGGATGGCGCTGACTGCGTGCCAAAAATTGGACTCACATGGCACTTTTTTTATTAGAAAATCTGCTTCAAAGAGTACTGATATTCTCTGAACGCGTTGTCTCACTAGACCAGTTCACCCCCTGCCATCACGCCCCAACTTTGCCCACCCCTTCAAATACATTTGAACTCACACATTCATTGAAATTGGGCCCCCTGAGTTGGGCACAGCCAAGCCTGAGGCCGCTGAAGACGTTGTCTCCCCTTGTTTCCACACACACATTTCTTCCTCGCTTGGAAAATGGGATTCAAGAAAAACAATCGTAAATCCATATGCTGCGATTCACTTTTTCCCCCCTCCCCTGAATGAAATGGTTTGAAAATGACGTAAAGTTTTGCTCAAACTTTTGGGTGGGTGGGGAGCGAAAATGGTAACGAGGATTGTGAAATATGGCGCGCCCAGAAAAGTTGCCCTATAAACCGCAAAAATACTGCTGGGATGTGAAAATTGAAGGGTCCGATTAATGGGCATAATGGGCGTTGTATGGGCGTTGTCCTTAATCGGGAAGACACAAACGCACGCGCGCACGCACCAAGAAAGCGTCTTTTGTCCATCCTAACAAAGTGGGCCATAAAGAGAGCCGGAGAAGCCTCCTCTTCTCCCCCTACCCAAAAAACCCCAAGGCTCACACTTCCCCCCCCCCTTTCCCCATACACACACACACCGAAAATTGTCCCCGCGCCACCACATAAAAAGTCGGGGAAATTTACGCAACGAGGAAAGTTTTTCGCCGGGGCTTTTTTTACGTCTGGCAATATGCGGCGACGAAGAAAGTTAGGAAATGAGAGGAGGAAAGACTCTTATTGAAACGGTCGAGATAAGTTGCTTTCTCCTTTGATTCCTGCGCCATTTATCAGCACTGTTCGTCCTTATCTCGTTGTGTAGAGGGGTGGGTGGGCGAGTGGAAAGTCACTTGACAAAAGTGGGCGCTCATGATGTCTCCGGGCGCGTTGCGCTGACCGTCTCGGCCGGGACCTCGTCCTGCTCACCTGGGAGTCGGGGGCGGCCGGGGCATCAAAGGCGTGCAGAAGACAAACCTCGTCTTGCAAGTCAGACTCTACTTTTTCCTCATGTCAAAAGATATGGAGGCGTCCACTTTTGTAAAGTGACTTTCCACTTTACCCAGTGCTTCACGTTGTCTCCCGATTGTCTGGCGACTTCAGATAAGCTTGGATCACCCAAGAGGAGGCCTTGAAAGTACACACACACACGCTGTTAAAGCATGACACGCAGACTTTCATTCTATTCCCCACATACGTACAGAGAAGAGAAATTATGTCGTTACGTGCTAGGCAATGGCAACGAGCCGAGCTCGAGCCGAGCCGAGCTGAGCCAAGCCGAGCAGAGCAGAGCAGAGCAGAGCAGAGCAGAGCAGAGCTCGAGCCGAGATTGATGTTTTTTATAGGCGGCTCACGGGGTGGGGTGGGGGTGAAATTGTCGAAATTTCATGCCACCATGAGTCAAAATGTTCTTCACACCAATGCAATGAAGGTGGAAGAAGAGGTGGAGGGAAAATGTCCGAAAATCTCTGAATACTTTCCAGATAAAGTGCTTGCATCGCTAATACTCTTGATCAGTTTGGTCCTGACGTGTGCTGCTTTCACAGCTTGGTAGGGACTGGCGAGCCGGCTCGAGTCCACCCAATGTCGGCTCGTGGCCCGGCTCGAGTCGGATTTTTCAGCTCGTTACCATTGCCGAGTACGTGCACAACTGTCCACAGTGGAGGAAGCAAGATTTTGTGACTCCACAATGACCTTGGGAGGTCGAATTCGCTCAGTGCTGCTGCAGAGAAGTGGAAAGGATCTGCTTTGTCTGCTTCCACTGCTAAGGGCGCGTTTGCACTGGCCGATGTGTGCCACAGGAGCGTTTTCCGCCTCAGCCGTCACTCGTAGGTGTGACGCTTGGTGGCAATGACGAAAAAATCCACCCAGCGTCGGCGGGGCTTTAGAGAAGACACATGTGCAGTAATAACTTGCTTGAGTGAAGACGATATTCGCTTTACGTATAAATAATCGCGTTGTTTATGCTTGCTTGGCCGAAACAATATGCATTTCCTTCACGACATGAGAGATTTGTGTTCAGCGGAACGTAAAAGGTCGTACGGCAACATATGTATGTTTCTACATGTATATAATTGTTATATAATGAAGACGTGCTGTGGTACTCGGTGGATTACACTTCTGAAGGAATTGCGCCCTCACTTAGGCCGAGAAAGACAGATCCACTGGGAATGGGTGGGCATGCAACAACGAGGAAGTGGGGGTGGTGGCGGTGGCCAAAGACGAGACCATGGGGAAAGAGGCTCAACATCGAAAGGAGTCACGAGGAGTTCCGGGACCTGCAGCTGATATGATTCCATACCCCTGCCTGGAGTGCCGTTGATGACCCAGGTGATGAGCGATCGAACGCATCATCAGCGTCGTCGTCGTCGTCTACGTCGTCGTCTACGTCGTCGTCGTCGTCGTCGTCGTCGTCGTCGTCGTCGTCGTCGTCGTCGTCGTCGTCGTCATGCATGTGGGGAGAGAAAATTGCTACTTCCGGACCCAGATATGATTGGACTGATGACAAATGATCCCGCAATTTGTGCTGGTCAATCGTGACATTTGGTCCTGCCAGATCGTCATTGTCCTGCATTGCTTTATGATGCGACAGCACGCGTGTGTCTGCGCGCGGCCAGGGTATTGTGCAGTGAATTAAAGAAGGGGTAGATGAGGATAACAGCCATATTTCATTCCGCGGGGCCCTTGTTGCGTATGTATGAGACGGCCTCGTTTCCATCATCATCAACATTATGCTTCTTCTTTCCTCCTGGTGGAGAATGATGATGAGGTTATTCGCTCTCTGGTGATTGGCGGCGGTCGCTCTTTCACTCAATAACTCTTTCATCCTCATAACGCTTGAATGACTATCCGCTCTCTCTTTCCCTAAAAAAACAGTAGCATTTTCTCCTAATGCATGAAGCTCTCCCCGTCCATGGTTGCATGTTAAACAGCGCACGTCATCATGTATGTAGCGCACAGCACAATAAAGAATGACTTTGTCAAGTGAAAAAGCCTGGCCGTTGGCCGGCCTGACTAGAGCTGTGGGCCTGGTTCAGGCCTGAATTCAGGATAGCTCAAGCTCCCACCACCCCGATCATATTCATGCTACGTACTATTACAACAGCCACCAGGGAGGGAAAGCTCCGCAGCTGTGTAGCGTTGTGCTTACTGAGTCAGGACACCTTTCCGAGAATCGACTTAGCTCTATGTGCCAGACCTGCAGTAGATGGGACACATCTTAAGCTACTCCAACGTGGTGCTACATTAACTTTTCATATCAGTGTACTTGGATAGAGAATGCCGAGTCAGATTTTTTTGTACTGTGACTCATTTTACTGGTAGGTGGAAGGTACGAACAGCACTGCGGCAAAGCTGCACTGCACGCTGTTGCACCTGCATGTATTGCACACAGCTCAGCTGGGGAAGGTAAGCTGTTGCTGCAGTTGCAGCACTGCACCGCCGTCCCATCGTCCGCAAAGGCCCCAAACATGCTCAATGGCGTCTCTGGGACTTCAAAAGGAAGAGCAACGTTCAGCCTCGTCCACCCTGTACGGTGCACTTGTGTCTAGCGCACTTTGGTTCCTCAGCTGTGTTGTCCATGAGGGCCTCTGGATTAATCTTCCTTCCGGATGTCGACTTTGTCCCCGGCCCTGTGGACCACAAGGAGAAAGTATAAGTTCCCACTGCGAGCTCCTGTACACGAGCCACTCTTGAGTGCCACGCCTGGAAAAGTCCTTTCCAAAGTGTCAATTGCAAATGGCCAGAAAACACGTGCTCATCTTTGTGGCCTCAGCGTACATAATGATACAAAATATAATAAACAGAAAGTAGACAAATATTTATTCCTCCGCGTTGCCATTATTGATGAGCGTTAATCCGAGGAGCGATTGTGGCACCACGAGAATGCATCTTTCTGCTCACACGATTAGTGAAGATTGAGAGGCTCCTCCTTTATTTTTAGGCTCACTTGACGAGCATTTTCATCAGTCCCTTATAACGAAGTCTTTGCTCCATGATTTGGGACGAGGCGGAGGCCACTGGAGGCAGTTTCGAGAGAATAAATAGGATCCTCAGTAAAGCTCTCAGGTTCTCCCCTCCTCCCTCGTCCATCTCCAATGTTAACAAGATTACAATGTGATCATGCCATCATACGAGACTCTAAAAAAACGCTTTCCTTGTTACACAGTACGTAAGTCGGAGGTGGCCTCATACTTAAGGTGCTCAGGTTGAGGGAGGGAAGTCAGTCATTTTCATGTCAAATGTCCACAGTGCAAATCTCACTGCATTTAGGTCGTCCAAAAGAACACTTGGAATGCAACCATAGACTCAAGAAGGCGTCAGACGACGTTTGTGCCCACAGGCAGACTGCACAAACTTTCTGGCATTTCTTCTCATGAGGAGGTGGCAAAAAAAAGTCATAGTGCCCAAAAGTAGGGTGCATCTCAACCCAGACAGGCGAACCGCCTATCCGGGACCACAAGAACCCTGACGAGGGTCTCCATACATCCCACAGCTACATGGGGGGGGGGGAGGATCGATTTTTTTCACATTGTCCTAAGCGACGTCGAAATTTCCACCCAAAGAGACATTTGGGAGCGCCTGTTCAACCCTTTAAAATGAGCAGAAGTTAGTCAAATTGGGCACCAGAACGAGCATCAAGATGGCGCTGACTTCAACTACTTCCATGCAGTGCAAAAGGAAGGAGCCGAGCCTACAAAAGTTGGCGAGTCGACCCCCATCATCAAGATCCTCCCTGCTACGGACTGCCTCACCCACATTGCTCTCGATGAGGTCGAGCCTGTTCCAATCTCTCTATTGCAGTCAATCGCACTCTTAATTCTGCCTCCACCACACGTGATCGTCACCCAGTGAAGAAGAAAAGAAAACCCTGCAACGTTACTGGGAAGTACTTTCATTCCTGCTCCAGCTAAAACAGTATAGTAATAACACACACGACATAAAAAGCGAGGGGGAGGATAGCAATGTGACTCGGACAGAAAAAAAGGGGAATCCCCTTATAAGTGCGCATAATGCGAGGCAGCAGCGCAGGCGCAGTGACATCAATCACGAAAAAAGGCAACAAAAAAAGGCGATCTCCTCTCTGCTTTTCGCATAATGAAATTGCAGAAGGGCCTTCCCCTACTCACTCTTACCGAGTGAGGCAGAAAGCGTGTACGGTGGCGTTGGTCGGCCCCTTGTCCGGCACCCGCGTGGCGGCCGCCACCCACGGCGGCCACGCCTACGTCGGCGTCCGCGTGCCGACCTGTTCTTTACGACTCACGCTGTATATTGCTTATAAATTGGTGGGGGAGAGAGAGCGATGCATCAAACGACGAGAGAGAGAGAGAGTGGTCATCACGCGACGGAAAAGTCGTAAGCTGTCGACACGCGCACGCGCACGTGCTGCTATCGCATGTTGTCGTCCCCGAGGCCGGAGAAGACGCTTCTGCCGCCCACAGAGAGATGGGGGGATCAGTTGATGGTGATGATAACTTGGTGTTTATGGGATCCGCCACGCACTAAATGCTGGTCAGGAGAGACGTTCCACTGCACGTGCATATGTGTGAATGGCCTCTCTTTTTTGCTGGCCTCCTTCTCGTCTGGTGAATGTTGTTGGCAAAGGAAAAAAAAGCTTGACATTTTCTCCCTCTCCCTGCTTTATTCGTGTGCACAGCATTTTTGGCTGCGCTGTCCATTCATGCCAGTCTCTTTTTAATTGTGCCAGGCCAGAAAGAAGGCCCAGGGAATTTTGCCAGCTCAGGGAGCAACGTCAGGCCGCGTCCAGGCCCTGGCCATTTGAGGAGTCAGCCTGCATCGTTGCAAGCTTTCCTTTGTGTCACTTAAGAGCATTGTACAAATCTTGAATAATCGTGCAAAGGCCTGAGACAAAGGTGTTGCCTGGATCAACAGTTGCGTCCAGCAACGAGGTGAAAGAGAGAAAGTCCCACACGTGGGCGTCCAGACAGGTGTGTTTAGGTTTCAGCAGCCTCCAGGATTAAAGTGCTGCATAGTGTGGGAGTGAGAAAAATGTGTGTGCAAATGCAGCAACGTGAAAACTTCCCCCATATATTTAGTATGTCTTTTTAATCCCCTCGTGGAAGTACCCCCTCCTTCCCTGCGCCCCCCATTCCCTCCACCCCACCCCAGTTATGGGAGAGAAAGTCCCCATCGTTGACACCCTCGGTGTCACCCTTCCAGTTGAGGCTGCTGAAAAAGCTTCTCCTCTAATTGAAAACAGTTGGATCTATGCTTGGGTTGCTTCTTGGAAATGTCGCATTTTCCTTCGGAGACAACTCATAGGTTGGCAACATCGAGGCTAGGACCTCCTGGACGCAACCGTCGAGGTGTTGGGCTCCAGCAACCTCTCCTGTCATCTCCTGAGGTCAAATGGTCGCCCTGAGTGAGTAACCTCGATTCATCAATCGCAGAATCAGGACGCGAAGAAGAAGAAGAAAAAAGAGAGGACTTTTAAAGCGTCTGACGATTGAATCATACAGCAGAGGTACGGAGAAATGCAGCTCCTACTACTTTACAATACTTCTGACAGAGAGAGAAAGCAGGAAATAAATACGTTGAAGATACACATTAAGAAGGGGGGGGAGGCTCCCATCTGGTGATTGAGGGCCTGCAGCAATGATATTGGAGAAAGGTTTCCACGTACTCCGACTGTCTGGAATGTGGGATTGTTCCCGAGCACTGAGTCACCGCCGACGATGACGAAAGCAAATAGCAACAACCGCTGTGAAACGCTTCAGGACTGGCCCCCATCTACCGGGTGACTCAGGACTGGTGGGTGGTGCTGGGGGGAGCAAAGCAGCAGTTTCTTCACGTTGGCGCACTGACACACACTGGTGAACTCGAGTGTCCTTTTCGAAACACCCGGTAGCGCTGAAGGCTGGATGAAGCAGTGGTGAACAACAAATCGCACCACATTTCCCCACCCTTCATTGTTGTGTCTGTTGAACCCCGAGAGTTTTGGCCATTTTGATGCCTCTTTGCTGAAAGGTCCGCTCACAGGTGAGGGAAAAAAGGCGGACAAAATACAGGAAGAAGAAGAAATAAATCTGCGACACTGAGTGATTCTGGGGACCCCCAAATCGCATTTTCCCCCTTCTTCCTCCACTCCCGCAGTGCGGAGACCAAACCCCCCCCCCCCTTCTTCTTCTTCTTTTCCCCCCTTTTTTCTCCAATTTAAGAGGCGAGGAAAAAAGGGGGGAAATAAACGCCTTTTCCGCTCCGACAACAATTGGGAAAATCGCCGAGAAAAGAAGGCGAGAGAATGAATAATTCATTTCTGGTCCAAAAGACTCTGAAGAATAGGTCAGTCAGCGTCGAGCAACGTTGCAAAAAAAGGGGGCTTCATTTCGTGTGTTGGCGCCAAATACCACAGAGAGAATTCGTCGCAGTTACCGACCATTACTCACTCAGGTGCTTAAATAAATTAGGATCTGGTGGTGTTGACAAAAAACACCCAACAACAAACTTTTCATAGGAGGGCGAAAAAAAAGAAAGGTCGAAGCAGAGACTGGTAGAATGTATCATTGTTTATCGCAGTGCTCTCATAAAGGTCAAAATTAAAAGTCTCCATCTAAAACGAATGTTTTCCGACCAATTTTCCCGGCCTTGAAGGTTGGGGACTCAGTTGTCCCCCAAAAATAAAGATGTCGAGTTCCAAATGTGACCTTTGCCTTTCCAGCCGCGTCGTCAGTTAGAGAAAATGGTAAACAAGTCTTCAACTGTGAATTGGTCGGCGTTACATAAGTTCTTTCTTTGAATGACCTTAAAAAGACATCAAATGTGGCTCTGGACCACGATATGAGGAATCATACAAAATTACACAAAGTGATGAAATCTTTTTCTGCTCCCTCCACTGCAAAAGTTGTAGAGATGCTGCAAAGAAAGTGAATTTCCTCTCTAGTCAGGTCAAAAAAAAAGTTGGGCAGCCCAAATCAGTGGAAAAGATTCGTTACATCGATTCGAAGGTTCGATGGTGGCAAAAATTGCATGCGAGAGGAGGAAATTGCTTGGCACCATCTTGAAATTCAAGCCTCCATTGAGGACGCGCCCATAAGAGACCAAAGAATTCTTTCACTCTTCTTCTCTTTTCTCCTCAGCATAAAGGAGAATTCCCCCCCCCCCCTCCCGGCAAGAATGGGGGAAATGCGCTCACTTAGGACCACTCACGGTTGTATCAAGTAAGCTCAGCACTGGTACACGTGTGTGAAAAAAAATCGGAAATTTCCACCCATTGCCATTCATTTCTTCATTCAATTGGATAAGAACGTGCAATTTTCGCACTCTTTTTCTTCTCACCCCGATTGACAGCAGACATTGAAATGACTTAGTTGGAGTGGGGAAGGTTCCTTTTGGGCCCAGGAAGCCTTTGTATGTGTTGTGTGAGTCAAAGAAAACGTCTGCACCTGCAAGTTGGTTTATTATTACATGTAATCGACGTTTGCTCTGAAGAAAAAGCCCACCTCTCTCTTGCTAGGCCTGGCCATACATCAACACGGGGGGGAGGGCACGTCTCGGGACCCCCGCCTGACTGCAGACGACACACACTGAGCCTTGCACTTGTGCAATCTTCTTCTCAGCATTCTGTTGCCACCATTGGATTCTTCTTCGTCTTCTTCTCCCCAGAAGGCAACAACAAAAGCGTCTTCTGAGAGAGCGTAGAAAATGCGCCGTTTGACCATGCGGGATCAGCACCATTGAGTGAGTCTCTAGGGGTGGGTGGGCAGACTTATCTGCTCTGTCAGACAGATCAGATCTGTCTGCAGTGACTGCGTCCATTCTGACACTAAGCAGTGAAGTGGCCCTGTCTGGTGGAGTCCACTTGCTGCACTCCACATGAATCTCAGATGTCCACAGCAGCGTGCATTGGAATGCAACCTGCAAGTGGAGGGGGGGGGAGGGAAGCCAGTCGCAGTGACTGTGGCAAGGTCTTGGTACAGGGTGACTCATTCCAGGAAGCTGCTACAGCCCTCATCCTTAACCCATTGTGAATAGCACGTATATGTTTTTACCATCTGGCATGACTGATATGACAGCACGACCACTAATTGCAACTGAGGGGGGTCCCCAGAATGCTGCTTGAAAGCATTTACTCAAGCACATGTTCCTTACATAGAGTGAGAGCCACATTTTTGAGCGTGTGCCCATTAACTTGTGAGCTCCTACTTATGGTGCTTCTTTTCGTGGTGGTACTTGTGGAAAGTTTTATCCCCTCCTCTCGCCACTTCCTGAGGTGAAAAAGGTCCACTTCTTTCTTCTTTAGGGGAAAGTTTTTCTGTCGGAAGTGCATCTTTGGAAAGAGGAGGCATCAAGAAGCTGTCTTTACATCAAGTCATAAAATGAAAGCACTCGGCGGAGAAAGAAACATGCTTGTGTTCTATACCATAATATTAATAAGACAGTGCCTCAAAGCACAGAAATGGACGGTCAACTAAAAAAACCGCAGAGAGTATATCCGTCAAGGAGGCTCGCATCTCTTGTGCAGCTGACTTGATGATGCCTGTAGGTCTACACATGCAAAGAAGACTTGACCTGCAGCGTGAAGTGATGAAACAACACCTGGTTTGACAACTATGAGGCAAAAGTCTGCCCTGTCAGAAGTTGTGAAGCTCTGTTCGAGCAGTCTGGATGGATTTCTATTCTCCACCTCTTGACTGACACACAAAAAATCACTTTTGTATGGCAAAGCAGTCTAATCTTAATGTACTGGGTGTTTCGTCATTCCTAGGACGTGTTTTTTAACTTTTACAAGATCAGTGTCGAGCAAGAGAGATAGAGAAAAACTTTTTTCTTTAGCTGAAAAGTCAGTGGAAAAGAAATCTTTTCCTTCACTCGATCTACTCTGGTCATCTGTTTTTCATAAAAGCGAGCGCCTAAAACGCCTGCATATTTGACCCTTTACTGAATTCTATTGCCAATACATGGTTACAATAGTGTTTAGACATAAATATTGAGTGTTGCCCCAGCTCTGACATTCATATTGCTGCTCGTATCTGACTTGACAACCCTAGAATGAGTTTCGTGAATCACCTTTTCACGTGTGATTGATGTTTCTACTCCATGATGTTGTCCTCTTGCCACGATTCAGCCTTTTAACTGTAGAGATTTCCCCAACTTCGAAAATTCTGCACACAATGACGAAAAATTATCGTCTTCTGAAAAAAAAAGTCGCACTTTCTAAGGCACACAAATGAAGGTCAATTTCATAAGTGGGGGGAAGAGGAGGGCACACACGAATGAAATTGACCTTGATGAGTGTCAATGGGGACTGATTTTTTTTATTCAAAAGATATCATCATTTTTCACTGATATTCGACTTTTTTTCTTCTATGACCAAGCACACAAAGTTCATAGTCTCGGCCTGCTTTCTTAGGGAATGACTGTGTATTGCAAATAACCTGCGAAAATAGTCAATTAGTTAAAAGAAGTCGCGTCACCTGGAAATTTCAGTCTGAACCTTCCGTCAAGCAAATCAACTTTGTTTACTAAGAAGATTTTACTCCTCAACGCCGAAGTCGACTTATTCCTGAAACACCCGGCACATCAGCTCCCCCTTCGCCCCCCCCCTCCCCCCCCCCACACAAAGTCAGTGACAGCTTCCACTTTTGTAAAGTGACTCTGGGCGGTGCAAGGGATGTGTTTGTGCGCGCTGCACTTGGACCCAGATCTGTGGTGTAATTTTTAACCCTTAACTGCATCAATTCTTGTTACAGCGACTTTCTGGCACTAATGCACTGTCAAGCCCCTGAAGCTTTTCATTTGTTATAGCTCCCAATACAGCTGTGATCCCATCATTTCGCGCAATTAAGCAGCACCCGCCAGAAATTAGAAAAAGTGAAGAGGCTTTCATCAGACTGAGAAGCCCAAGTTTTTAAACGCTCTCTTCCTTTCATTTGGGGAAGAAGGAATGGATGTGGCGCAAAAAGCTTGGCTTGTTTTACAGCCGCAATTTGGCCGGAGCGATTTTTCTCAGGGAGGAGAAATAAAAAAAGAGGCTCAAGAGGTCACTGAGGCCACACTGAAGCACCGGACTTTCTCCTCATGACAGATGTGAGATCAGGGATCAAGATTTGCCAGCAGCCATCGACGATAACGACGCTGTGGAACAAGGAGGAGTTGTTGGTGGGGCTTGACATATGAGAGGAGGCTCGACTTCGGATGCCTGGGCCTCCTTTTGCCAGGCCTTGGAGGCCTGGGACGCTTCCAACACTGTGTCAAATTCGCCCGCGATAATAAGCATCACCGATGAGCGAAACCTCAGACGCCGTCCAAGATGGGTAGACGAAGTTGGCCTCGCTGCAGTTGGCCCTGTCGGCAACAAACACTCACGTCAAGCATCCACTCAGCTAACACAATGACCCTTTCACCCAGTCACAAAAGACACAACTTGAGTGCGCTGCTCTGCGCACGTCAGCAGCGCAGCAACTGCTGCTGTGCACTGAAAGCTATTATTCCCCCTTGCTCTATAGGTTGCAAGGCTTAATCGACCTCTCTACTGTGGTGTCTCAATTATTTGTAGAAGTTAAAACACAAAATAAATCCTTGTTATACTTCACAGCAAGACGGCAGCTCTTCTCTGTCTCTGCTTAGACTCGATTTCATGGAACTTTGGTAGCAGACATTTGTTACAATTTTACAAAAGTTACCAGTTACAAATGTTTGTAATTTTCATGAAGCCGTGGCGAAATACAAATACTTACGGAGGTTTTCATGAATCCTGGTAAAGATTTGTCTCATGAGCTGCTCCCACATGGGGTGGGTGGGATGGACGGGTGGTCCTATATGATCGAGACCGAGCATGCGATCAGAGCACAATAGGGCTCTTCTTGTTCCCTGTTCAATCTCGGGTCATTTGCCAGTTTTTCTTGAGGCCTGATAAAAAATGTCGCCCATTGTGGTCGTCGTCCTCGCTGTCGTCCTCGTCGCCGTCGCCGTCGCCGTCGCCGTCGCCGTCGCCGTCGCCGTCGCCGTCGCCGTCGTGGCAGCCCTCAAACAGGCTCTCCCTCCTAATGAGGGTGATGGCGTTTCGCATTTCTCTCCCACAGATTCTCCTCTTCCATTTCTGGCGTCGTCTTTTCTTCTCCGCTTTTTTTGGGGAAGGAGGCGTCGTTAGACACATCGGTCCCCATTTCTTCCGTCATCCAATTGGAGCTGCTCTCGCTCCCTCGTTCTCTGTATGACATAATAAAATAGTGCATCGCAGTCAATTTTCCTGAAAAATACAATGGCTGAGTCCGCCCCGGAAAGTTAGAGAAGATCAGGCCCGACAAGGCGGACACGGAGCTCCAAGACCTGCGGCTTTGACGCCACGCACGCCGTCTCCTCGAGCATGACCAATTACTTATTTCCAAAGAGCTCCCGCCAATTTTTATTACTCAACAAGGCCCAATTGGGCTATAAACAAGAATGTGGCCTTTAGTGGACCGGAAGAACGTCTGGCCTTGTCTGCAAGGCCTTTTTTCAGCGTGTGGCCTTCGTATAGTGACGGCAGTTACGTAGAGACATTCGGTTATGCCAGGCCTGAGCATTCTCAGGGTTCCCAGTAAAAGAATTCTCCATGCAAACTTGTGTCTCCCCCCTGAAAATGTCAATTTTTTCCTCCCTACTGAAGATCAACCAATTCTCAATGGGTTCTCCTCACATATGTTTTTCCCCCTGCTTCAACTTCCTCCAACGGCAACATTGACGGCAGGAGGAAGTAAAACTCTTCCCGTTGAGTAAATAATTTCAGTTTAAACAGAGAGTTTAGCGTAATGTTAAATTGCTTTCCTTCTCCATTTTCCTCCTGTGTCAAATCCAGGAAAAGGAAAATACCAGCTATCGCACTACCGTGCGTTTCAGCAATGGAGGACATGTTGTATTTCGGCCTTGTCTTCAAACACACCTCCTTCAGAGGCCACGCACGACTGAGGGACGTTTGCTTCAAAGAAACTGTCCTGAAACACCCTGTCAGTGCGCTGTGGAAGACCGAGCATTCAGCTCCACCTCATTTGTGAGTGCACACAAACAGTTGCTTCTCTTTCGTACGTTACTCAATTACTCAGTACCCAAAAGCATTCACCCCAGGAAGGGGGGGGGGACGTTAGACAACATACGTAGAAGTAGTAATACTTGCTTTTCTGAATTTATGTATTCGGAGGGAGGAAGAGTGGGGATAAAAACCATTTGTCTGTTTTGATCGTTACAAAAACCTCCTTGTTCGCTTCTGTGCATGATACTGTACGTGCGTGCAAGAAGAGTTCACGCTTTGCGCCGGGCTGAGCAGACTGTGCAGTGTGAGGCGCAAAGAACAGACGGGGAGCGGAGGAGTCGGAGCGCTGGGCTTTTGCTCAACGCCGTCATCTTTGGCTCGTAGAGTACATTTGGTATTCGCTTGCTGAGATAGTGCTGAATGGTGCGGGTAGAGAGGGGGGGATTTCGCAGCCCTACAGGGTGGGTCAGCAGGTAGTGACTGGATAGCAGTATGCAAAAAAAGGTCTGCTGTGCAAAAGAAGCAAAAAATGCAAAAAAAAAGAATTTCAAATGGGTCGTGGTGCAGATTTGCCTCTTTTCTTCGTCCGGAGTCACCATCAGCTAATTGCTCTACTTCCATGTGTTCACTTGCCTCATGACAAGAGCGAAACTTTGGAATCACCTCTTTCATTCGAGACCAACTGGAGCACGACAGTTACTTTCCAGAGATATAACTTTGGCCAAGTTCCTTTTTTGAAGTCTGGCCGAGTTCGATGCAGTCCTGCTCTTGTAATTACAGCCCTCAGTGAAGAGGGAGAAGTCAAGATATGTCCACGTCCACACACTTTACTGGGTCCTTCTCCACCAAGAGGCAGGACTAAGGATGACTTAATTAACGGTGCAAAAAAGCGTTCTTTCGGACCAGGCTTAAGGTGATTTAAAGAGACTTTTATTTGATCTGACTTGGTGGGACTTGGGTCACATAAATTAAGGAGCCAGAAAAAGACTTTGGGGCTAGGCTGGAGTGTGTGTATTTGTGGTACAGAGCTTGTGTGAGTCTAAGCACACAGCTGGAGCTACAGTGTGTGGAGGTAAACGCTGAACACGGCATCGAGATCAGCACAGGTCATTCATACTAGAAAGGGGGGTCTTGGTGAATTGAGAAATGTTCCGGGAAACGTCATCAGCTGAACATTCGGCTTTTTTCGATCTGACTCATGCCGGAATTCGAGCAAAGAGGATCCTCGAGATGGTCGGGGTCAGCCGCACTAGGGTCTACGTCGTCCGTCAGAGGAGGGAGGAGCAGTCGAGCTTCGACAGGGCCCCTGGCGGTGGCGAGACTCGCCACATATGAAATGAGACCTTTTTGCACGTTCTGTAAGGACAGAAATGTATGAGGACTTTGGCCTCAAGTCTTGTGTCAGACGGCAGCGGCAAATGCAAATGGAGGCAGCCAAGAGGAAGCATGTGGAGAGAGGCAGACTTTTGGTCGACTGGGTGACGTGGGCCCACCCAATGGGGATCTGCTCTGATAAGAAGGCCTGGATTGCCCCGCCTGAAATGATGGCTGGCTTGCCTTAGACGTCCCTCCAGTTGCCAGTGACCTCTGCTGGCAGCAGACTGCCATCAGGTTCCAGAGCAGGGCCTCAGGCTGTGCTTGAAGGTCCTGTATAAGGTGGTGAAGCTGCGGATGGATGCGAACTTTGCTGGGAAGAAAGCAGGACAGCGCTCCAGCGCACAAGGCCATGTGACCAGCTCATAGCTCAGACCTCGAGCTTCTGGACTTATCCATCTGGTGGGTGGTGGAGAGGGAGGCCCGTAGCCCTCCCCCCCTCTCAGGTGGACTCTTTGAAAGCTGCGGTAGAGGAGCACTGGACCTCTATGTCCCCCAGCTCCATCAGGAGGATCTGTTCCAAATTCGGTCCTCGCATGGAGGCCATAATCACTGCAGGTGGCTCACACATTGAAAAGTAATTGTGTATCATTACGTCAATGTACAAGTTCCTCATATTCAGTAGTTTGGTGCGCTGTAATCGCGATGCATTTCGGCCCACTCAACGCCGCGTTCACATTTTACTTCTGCACACTGTAGCAAAGAGCTTGTGCGTGAGTCTAGAACAGAGCTTGTGAATGTGTCTTGCAAAGAGCTTGTAAAAGTACGGGGTTCGTGTGTGACTCCGGCAATAAGCTTATGTGTGTGTGTGTCAAGTACAGAGCTTGTGAATGTATTTGGAAAAGAGGCTGTGAATATATCTCGCACAGGGTTTGTGTGTGTGTGTGTGTGTGTGTGTGTGCGTGTGCGTGTGCGTGTGCGTGTGCGTGTGCGTGTGCGTGTGCGTGTGCGTGTGCGTGTGCGTGTCTGTCCGCGGTGCAGTACAAAGGACACGGGAGAGTAGGAGAGCAAGTTTACCGTAAAGCAAAAAACTTGGCTTCAGAAATAATCATTTCGGTAGCTCCGGGCCAACAGGAAACGGAAAACACAGTGGAAAAAAAACGAAGAAGGGGGAGAGAAACTTGTCCAGTTTTTTCTTCTTGCTTCCGGAGACTCAAATTAACCTTAGAAGGGTGGGGGAAAAAGCGAAAATGCAGAGAGGTCAATGTTGGGCTTCCTCTCTTGTTAGGTTGATAATCAGATGTGCTCGCAGATCCTGGTGCTACATAGAATAGTAAGTTAACAGATGGGTGACTGACGTGTCTGCAGAAAACAACTTGCTTCTGTCAGCAACTGAATAAGAATGTTAAACTTTTTTCTTCATCCATCAACTTTCTAACTGCAGGGGTGGAATTCTTAACTAAGGTTAAAACAACTTGGCCCCTACGTCTTGCAGCTCCGGCATGTGTGTGCTAGCAAAGTGTTTGTTCCATGTAGCAAAATGTTGAAACAACTCACTTCCAAGAGCTCCGTTTAAATCAATTTTAGGCTGGCTCGAGCCTATGTTATGCAAAATTCTTGCCAAAAGCCTGCCTATAGGCAAGGCTAAATCCTATGCACTGATTGAGAATACAGAGAGATCCGCTTAACAACAAGCGCTCGTTTAACCATGACGCACGACGCAGCTTTCTACAAAACTGTGGAATGCATGAACAACATAGACACTCCCTTCTACCTGGTGCTATCACAGGTTTTTTTGGTCGAGTAGTCCAAGAAAGCCAGCATGCATACAGAGGTAATACAGTGGCCGCCCCTTATAGTGAGGCACCTGCTCAGCACCCGTCAATATTATAAGATAGTGACAGTTTAGTGGTGCCTCGGGCGATGCGGCCTCAGTGATGACGGCCTCTGCACACCTGCGCATCACTCCATAAGGTCACCCCACATGTTTTTATCCATGCGTGACCTTAAGACTCGATAACTCAGCCCGTGGCCTACACCTTAGGCCCCGCTGACGGTCTCTAAAGGCTCTGCATCAACCTGGCACGCGTCGTCTTTCCAGATAAGATCACGCCGCGGAGAGAGCGAAACTGGAGACACTTTGCTTAATCGGCTCGCCCTGTACTCGACCTGGTGTCTGAATTATCAAGTGCGCCAATGATCAGCATTCGATGCACACTTTTCTAACCTCAGGATTTCCGGTGTTCCACCAGTCCCCTTTAGCCCCCTACCCCCCCTCCGACCTCTTCCTCCCCCCCTCCCCTTATGAATGCTGCTTCTGCTTTGAGTAGGAGAAGAAGGAGTGGTCATTTGTTAAAAGGGACAAAAACGGAAGGGAGGCCTACAAAAGGTCCAGCCCGTAATGAAGCCTCCTCCTGAAAGCGGTGGATCTGCTGGCTCAAATTTATGGGAAGGCAGGGAGACAAAAAATCGCCGAGGCTTTCCAATCTTTCTTTCGCTGGTTGGTGCGACAAGAAAAAGGGACTCTAGGAGATGCCAAACCGTGCCTAAAAGGGGCCAAAAATGATGGGAGAGGAGACGTCACACTTATTTCGAGTGTCCTATGGATGATTGACTTAAGATGTTTCTTTGTCAATGCTAAAGGGCCCCTCCCTTAACTCTTGACGTGAAGTGCCTACACGCACGCACACGAGCACACATTTCTGCACACACGGACGTGCAACCAGGTCCAAATTTACCTGTTAGTTCGTCTCTTGGTCACTCTTGATTCCGGAGAGGAAAGAGGCTTTTAAACTAGGCCTAAGCCTCGCTCTTAGGTTATTGTTGGGCATCAAGAGAAAACGTCCCCTGGGAGCTGCAGAGCAGAAGATGCAGAGACCCAATTTTGAGCTGATATTTTCAGCAACAAAAGCTCTCGGAGACAAATGAGGAGTGTGTTTTGTGTTCTGCGAACATCGACCCGCTGTACCGATTTGGGTGGCACCTTGTGTGTGTGTGGGGGGGGGGGGCTTGTGTGTCAGACACCCCCACTCATGTCAACAATGGGAGAGTGAACTGCTGCCATTTAGTAAAACTTTCGGGGGGGGGGGGGCAGGGGGTGAACCCGAAGAACTGACGACGATCCCAGTTGCAGCAAGGTACGCTTGACTGCACTATTGGATCATATAAGACTTTCCCCAATTGCCACCGCTGCAAATGCTAAATCACTGTCATCAAGTCCTTTCTTCTCAGCTGTCCACCTCTCGCCCATTTCTCTCTTCCCCCCTCCTCCCTCCACCAGATCAATCGTCCTCTTATTGGGGATGAGCCTTCGTTAAGTCGAGGCCAGCAGGGGCGACGACGACGACGACGACGACGACGACGAGGAAGAGGAGGAGAAGGAGCTGCTGGCGAAGCAGTTAAGAGCAGGCGACAAAAAAGGGGGGGGGGAGGGAAGACGAAGAAAACGTCAAATTGGACACGAGGAAGATGCCAATGTATGGATACCAATTACATCAAATCACCATGCTCAGGTGCGAATCACTGCTGACACGACGATCCCCCAAAAGTGGGCTTGCCGAGTGCGGGAGCGTCTGGAAAGTAGTTTTCGGGCTTTCCGGGATTTTGGGTCGACGCCACCTTCCGGAGCCCACTCAATTGTGCCAGGCCAGCTGGTCTGGCAGGATGCTGAGGATTCTCTTTGTCACGTTTTGCCTGCCCCCACAGCTGAGAAGGTTGTGCTTGGTGGGCGAATAAGTTGAAAAACAGCAGTTACGAATTGGCGGAATTTCGGTCGAGATGATTCTCTTTTGTGTCAAAGACTCTTTGATTTGAGGCTCCTTTTTTTGGAGATTGCTCACACAGTGACCCTCAAGCTTGTACGTCAGAAAGAGGTAAAATTTGGCATAAGGTTGCCACGTGGGAGTTGTCAGAGCTGCCTCACGCAATTGGCAAGCACTGGTTCTGGCATCAATTTGGCTCACTGGAGGACTGTACTTTTTACTGAGATCAATTCACACTCGGTGATGATGTTTTGTAAACAAATCTTCAGTCTCGTTGAACTCAGGTGCGGGATGAAACTCCTCCAGACATCGTCGGTGCCAAGTTTGCCATATGTGTTTCTAAAGCTGAACACGTGGAAACTTAATCATGTTGCTGTCTATCACTATCAAAGTTTTGCTCCTTGGGCATTAAGATGCATAAAAAAAATGCACGCACGTATGCATAATGTTTCTGCCACACCCTGTACACCGGGTCAGCCGTTCGAGGTCACCCAGAGGGTTCACATTTTGTGCTTTTCCCCAAACTTTACGGACCTAGTGAACAATTGTTGACCACCTTGGGCAAGGAGTGGTCACTGATGTCCGGCGCCCACGTGGGGAGGAAAAAATACATGAAGACATGTATATAAGTCAGGCCTTTAAGAAGAAAGTCCCCCCTGTTGTTGTCCCTCCCCTGCGTGCGCGTATGGTAGGTGCACGCTTATAGTGCGGCGAATGGAACTGAGGGAGCTCTTGCACGCGCACTTCTCTGTCCTCCCCAGCCGCACGTGGGCGTCGCCGCTGGCGTCGCAGTGCAACCGGTTGTCGGCCTGGGCAAACGCATCCTCAGGTCCTTTGTGCATGCAATCAGAGATGCGCGCGGCTGGAAAACTGACCTGACAATCCTGATTTCCTCTCTTCTTCCTCCCTCCCCAGAAAAGCGCGTCCGATTTAGGGGCCATGGGACAATGGGCGTATTTACGAGGTGGAGACGCCTCGATCGCCCGTTCCTATAGGCTCATGTGGAGGGTTTGGGGAGGGGGGGTCTTCTAAATGGGCAGGGAGAGGATTTGTGAGCTGAGGGGGAAGAAATCTTTGCGTATGCACGTCTGGAGCAGGCAGAATTTTTCAAAAAGTTTGGGGAAAAGAAAAAAAAAGCAATTTGTGGTCAGTTGGGAAGGAGGCTGACGTCGGCTCGACTGCGTGGGCGGTCGCCCAGGTGTGCTCGTTCTCCTCCTCTCCCTCGTTCTCCTCCTCTCCCTCGTTCTCCTCCTCTCCCTCGTTCTCCTCCTCTCCCTCGTTCTCCTCCTCTCCCTCGTCGTCGTCGTCGTCGTCGTCGTCGTCGTGCCATTGAATGTAGCTGCGGGCGTCCAAGTTGGGCGAAGCATTTGGCAAGGGGCAAAAAGCCGCGACAAATGAAGAAAGGACGCCTCCCATAAGGGATAAGCACCTTTCTTCCTTGAACTCTCCGCGAAAATCGGTCCAAGTGACAGAAAAGAAATTGCGCGGGACTTTTTGGCGAGGGAACCCCTTAGGAGGACGCGGCATTTTTGCTCCGGGGAGGGGTTAAAGAGGTGTGCGGGGGAACGGGAGTGGGTGCCAGGAAACTTTTCACTTCATTGACTCTCAGATTAAGGCTCTTTTTTTCCCTGGGGTGGAGGACTGACACGTGTCTGCCGAGGAGGAGGCAATCGGACAGGGAGGCCGACGTCACGCTGCTCTCGGACATGTCTCCAATCAAGTCGGACTTGTCCGCCCGGACGCAGTCAGTCACTTCAAGGTCAAGGCTGACGTGTGCGCCCCATTTCTTGTGTATGATGCTGGACAACTTTTACCCAGTGATCCTATCGCAAAGAAGCCGAAGTTTCGCGCTCTAGATCACTGCACAAATGACCTTGGATCAAAAACTTTCCTCTCTCTCTCGCTCTCTCTCTCCAGACCAAAATGCATATTTTGCCATTTTTCACAGAACTTCTTTTCTCAGTCCTCCAAGATGCTTTTTTGTGAAAAAAAGTGTCCCCTCCACGTGATGAAGAAGAACTCTGACAGTTCATAGACTTTGTGTACTTGGAAAGTATCTCCTTTCTTCGAAGACCTCGCACGACTTTCCTCTGAATTGGTGCATTCGAGACATTGCAAATTGATTTCTCGCGTGCACCTCTGCAGTCCACTGAAATCTCGCGAAAAAAAAGTCACAAAAAGGTAACTGAGAGAGAGGCATAACCCAGAAAATGGCGAATCTCAACTTTCACATGAAACTTTATCTTTATTTCCTCTCCTTCCTCCACTTTTTCTCTCTTCCCTCGCGTTCGTGCATGAATATTGCTTAGCGATAGCAACGGAGGTCCTACAGCAGAAAACTTCAATTTCGGGGGTGAATAACTGAGAGCTCCCTAAATGTGATTTATGGGAACGAAGGGGGAGAAGAAGCCTCTTCTATGTCTCCCTTTTTTTTGAGGAACGTGTGAACACACACACAATCTTCGACGACTCCAGCAACATTTCCTCCCCCCCCCCCCTTGTGCCTGAGTTAAAAACAGGCAGCTAACGAGGCCTTTCCTGCCTCCTCTCATCAGTATATCTGACATGTCCTGTCTGTGCTATAACTGAAAACACGCGCACGCGCAGACAGAGCCTCCAAGGACACCTGCCATTGAAGACATCATCATGCATGGACTGAGTAGAAGGAGTGGGGGAATGGGAGATGAAAAAATAACGGACTTTCCCACAAGAGGCCTTCTCACCGGGTGTGGGGAAACTTGTCACACATCTGGGCGACGCTGCTTTCATGGCAAAGTCGGTCTTTGACTCTGTATGCACTGGTATTGGAGAACTTCACTCTCCAGACTGATTAAGGTGAGAGTCGACAAGGACTTTCCGGACACCCGGTACACAGGTCATACACCCCTGGGTGCGTGAGGACCCGTTTATGCGGGTCATTTTTTTAAGGGGGAAAGGGTTTCTCACTCAAGCTCTGAATGGGGGAAAGGGATCGGCGCCATCTAGCGTGGGTAAGTCAACTTTTGCCAGGGTGAGGGCGCGCTAAGGAAAAAAAAAGGACTGTCTTGGCTTCGTCAGACCTCCTGGCAGGACTCTGAGGATCGGGAGGATGCCTATTTTTGAGGGGAGGGGGCTCAATGCATGACATCAAATAGCCACTGGAAAAAAAAAGAGTGCGTTCACCACGGTACAATAACTTTTTCTTCCTTCTTCTGTCAGCTTTGTCATTGGGACTCCAGTCAAGCTTGGAGGTCCGTAAACTTTGTGTCAGGAGCTTCACCATCTTCTTCTCCTCACGGCTCGAGCTGTCATTGAACGGTAAAGAGTGACCGTTCGTCCTCTATAAAAGCCAAGTCGATGCTGCTGAACTTGCACTCCTTTGAGGCCAAGATCCCTCCGAGGTCGACCTCCGCCCTGTTTTCTTTTACGGAGGCCCTAGCAATTCCTTTGCATATGTGCGCGCGCCCACGAACCAACTCCTTCACACACCCCACACCCAAATGATGGGGACGCCCCGAAAAGGCTCATAAAAAAGTGGGTAGTGGCAATTTCCACCGCTTGATGGTGATGACAAACTCATTCTCATTCCGCCCTCGTTCCCACGTCGATCTCGCACGAGAAATTTGCTGTAGCACCAGAGACATCTCTGGTTGTCTTTTTTCATACCTCTCCTCTGCCTTCTCGTTGCAGCTCCAGGAACGAGTCTGTCTCCAGGAGTGAGGAGTGGAAAAAGAAATTGCAGTAAGCAGCTTCCAATGACTGCGTTTCTCGGGTACAGTGTGAGTCTCCAAAGAGGCGCAGGATACCGGGTGTTTCAGCACTCTGTCTGCAAGCTCAGAGAGCTTTCGTCGGCCGAGAAAAAAATGCTTCTCGGTCACTTCCGATACACCAGACTGATCTCGTCCCGAGAATGCTGAGACACCCGGTAGAAGAAGAAGCAAAGAACCGCGCTGACTTCCGCCAATGTTTCGGCAACTCTGCCTTTGGCGCATGTGTTTGAGCAAATTCTGCTCTTGTTTATAAGCCTAGCAGGGATTTTTTCTTCTTCATGGCAATAAGAAGCAGCCGTGCGTGCGCTAAAGCGAAACTGGGCTGGGCAAGAAATATATAGAAAGGATTCGCCCACTAGAGAAAAAAAAAGAAGAACGAGGGAAATCGTGTGCACCGCAAACAACTTCGCTGCAAACCTGATTGGAGATTTTCCGCTTTCCAGTGTGAATTTCATTTCAAGTCCACGCGAGGACTGGGATTAGTAAGCTTCTAATGGATAAAAGGACATCAATTTCTCCTGGCTTTCTCACATTCTCCAGAAGATTTAATCCCTTATGCCCGTCCCCTTAGGTCCCGGTCAGCCTCGGCACAAATTCTTGCTCGTCCCCCTGGGGTCGGAGGTCAAAAATGTGCCATTGCCAACGCTCCCTTTTTTCGCACAGGGCTGCTGCAGTTTGGCGGAAATAATTTCGTCCTTTCTCTTTGCTGCCTGCAGAATATCGGGTTCCTTTTCTACCTATGCACACGTAGCCTGGAGGCATCAATCCCATTTGCTCTGCCCTCATCCTTCCTCTTCTTGAAAGAAAAGTCTCCTCTTTTCCCGTCTTTTGAAGCGTTTCTCGCTCTCTCTCTCTCTGCCAGATCGGATCATTTCAGCAGCACAAAGAGAGAGGCAGAAAGTTCCACTGATGTCGTCGCTCTGCACTGAGAATAATAATATGGGGCTCTTTCTCCAGTCCATGCTGTACCAGTAAAGTTAGGTATAGGTACTTTACGAAAGCACAGGGTGAGTCAAAGTGGCTCCAACACATGTGATTGGGACGTTGGAATTAGCTGCAGGGGGGAGGGGAAGTGGGTTGTTGTGTCATAAGACTTTTTTTTGGGGGGGGGGACTG